>Ga0315336_1000256_pt1 | contig 192816 bp, 184 predicted proteins | sample ASW5metaG_FD_204512 | JGI IMG/M metagenome (GOLD analysis project Ga0315336, IMG submission 204512) | Ammonia-oxidizing marine archaeal communities from Monterey Bay, California, United States - ASW #5 | ecosystem: Environmental > Aquatic > Marine > Intertidal zone | place: USA: California... | reverse complement strand
TTTGGGTATAGTAGCACCATGTCTCAATCGGGATATGCGGCGTTTCATAACCACCTAAACGCCGCTGAATTTTCCAGTGAGCTTTTGGGCGCAGAACAACTTACAGGATCACACCGAGATTCAATCAAAGCTGTCGCTTCAGCAAATGTGGATGTTGCCGCAATCGACGCCGTCAGTTGGGCGTTGGCAGAACATCACGAACCTACAACTAGTGCAATCCGAATTCTCGACTGTACTGACCCGACGCCAGGTCTCCCGTTTATTACTGCGCGTAGTAACAAAACGAGACTCAAAACGATCCGCCTTGCTGTCATCGAAGCCCTGGCTTCCTTGGATGAAGGCGTGCGCGACGACCTTCTGCTTATGGGATTTGCACAGACGACTGAACAGGATTACGAGGTGATCAAAAGCAGGTTCGAAACTATCGCATAAAAAAGGCCTCGTCAGAAAACTGACGAAGCCTTAATTGGAAACTCATAGATTACTTATTTGTAATCATATGTTCCGTCTTTCCATTCGTACCAAACGTAACCCGGCAACGTCACGTCACCTTTTTGGTCAAAGGAAAGTTTGCCGAGGACGGTATCAAATTTGCCATCGTTGAGAGACGCAATAACCTTGTCCGTGTCAGTAGATTTAGCGCTTCCAGCGGCTTGTGCCCATGCCTGCACTGCAGCATATGTGTACAGGACGTAACCTTCAGGCTCGATACCTTTTGCGCGGAATTTCGCGACCAGTTCTTCAACGCCTGGGTTTTTCCGTGGATCAGGAGAGAAAGTCATCAATGTGCCTTCACCTGCATCACCTGTGATCGACCAGTATTCGTTGGTCACCAAAGCATCACCGGACACCAATTGCGTCTTCATGCCCTGATCACGCATCTGCCGAACAATTAAGCCCGCTTCCGTGTGATATCCACCAACATAAGCAATGTCGATATTTGCCTGCTTCATTTTTGAGACAAGAGCTGTGTAGTCTTTTTCGCCGGCTGTATAAGCTTCATACATTTCCGGCTTACTACCGCCTGATACCATGAAGGCCATGGTTTCGTCAGCGAGACCTTTACCGTAGGCAGTCTTATCATGGAGAATAGCAACTTTTTTGCCTGTTGACGCTTCACCTTTAAGATACGCACCCGCTACCATGCCTTGCTGGTCATCACGACCACAGACGCGATAAACGTTGGCTCCACCTTCATCCGTCAGTTTAGGGTTCGTAGAAGCCGGAGAAATCTGAACGATTCCTTCTTCTTCATAAACCTTTGATGCTGGAATAGATGAACCTGAACAGAAATGGCCAGCCATAAAGACAACGCCTTTTGAGACCATCTGGTTAGCAACCGCAACAGCCTGTTTCGGATCACATGCATCATCCCCAATTTCTAGAGACAGCATTTCACCATTAACACCGCCCGCAGCATTAATGTCAGCGACAGCCTGTTCAGCGCCCGCTTTCATCTGCTGGCCGAAACTGGCGTATTGACCTGTCATTGGGCCCGCAGTGGCGATAGCGATGTCTGCCTGAGCAATGCCGGTACTGGCAATCACGCCCATCGACAAAGCCGATACAGCAAGTAGAATTTTTTTCATTTTAGTACTCCCGGTTCTAAGAATATTTAACAAAATTATACTGTTACTGATAATTCCGCAATTATTTCAAGCTTGTAAAGACATTTTATCACGAAAAAATAATGACAGTTGCGCCTAAGGGTTAGGCTCCCTTCTTCTGACGCCAAGAAAATGGCCCTGTTCTTACATAAAGCCATCTATATTGTGTCACCATTTGCGAAACACGTGTCAAACGATAACCCAATAAAGAAATGCCAATCAATACAAATGTATCGACAACATAATAGTGGAATGAAAGAAGAGTACCATCAAATAAGGCGAAATGGAAAAATCTGACGGCAGCCCCTAACAACAACATAAACAATATTGGATGAGAAATGGGGCGCCATTTTGACGCCAGTGATCGTCCGGCCATAAAACCTGCACCGCCGCCGATCACAACAGTGATGAAGAAGAAAGTCCAAAAACTGTTTTCCCACAAAATACCCATTAATGTGCTCCGCCTTCTAGGTAGGCAGCCCGAACTTCTTCACGCGCCAACAACTCTTTTCCCGTTCCACTTAGCGTAATCAGTCCATTGACCATTACATGACCCCGGTCCGCTAATTTCAAAGCATGATACGCATTTTGCTCGACCAGAAATACCGTCAATCCGTCTTTCTTATTCAGATTTTTAATGACCTCGAAAATTTGCTTCACCACCAAAGGTGCAAGCCCAAGCGACGGCTCATCCAGCAGTAATAATCTTGGTCGGGCCATCAATGCCCGCGCAATTGCCAACATTTGCTGTTCACCGCCTGATAACGTGCCGCCTCGTTGATGCTGGCGCTCCTGTAATCTGGGGAACAATTCAAACGCATGTGCGAGGTCTTCTTCATAATATTCAGGGTCGGAAGTTGTAGCACCCATCATTAGGTTTTCCAAAACTGTCATGCGTCCGAATATGCGCCGACCCTCCGGAGATTGCGCGATATTTAGGCGGGTGATTTCATGTGTTGGCATTTGGGTGATATCATGGCCATCATATAATATCTGGCCTTTTGCCGCCCGGGGATCTCCACATATCGTCATCATCAAAGTTGATTTTCCCGCGCCATTGGCACCAATCAACGTTACAATTTCACCTTCATTCACATCCATTGTCACGCCTTTGAGCGCCTGGATTTTACCATAAAAGGTTTCGACATTTTTAACTTGAAGCAAGGGTTGCTGGCTCATGAGGACAATCCCTCCTCAATCTCGTGCTCAATTTCTTCCACTTCTTCGTCATCAACACCGAGATAGGCAGCAATAACTTTTGGATCATTGCGAATTTCTTCGGGCGTTCCGTCGGATATTTTCTTTCCATAATCCAGAACAACAATATGATCGGAAATCCCCATGACCACATTCATGTCATGCTCAATCAAGAGTATGCCTGTTTCACGCTCTTTACGGATAAACAACAACAGCTTGTTTAAATCCTCTGATTCCCGGGGATTCAATCCTGCAGCTGGCTCATCCAAACATAAGAGCATGGGATCAGTGCACATGGCCCGTGCGATTTCCAGTTTACGCTGGTCTCCATACGGCAAGTCTCCCGCCGCATCATCAGCACGATCGATCAGTCCCGTTTGCTCCATCCAGTATTTGGCTAACTCCATGGCTTCTTTTTCAGCTTTTTTGTATCCACTTAAACCGAAGATTCCGCCGAACGTGAAATTAGACGCGACCATTAACGGGTTATGCTGTCCAACCATGAGATTCTCAAGCACGGTCATACCGCTAAACAAACGAATATTCTGAAAGGTGCGGGCGACTTTCGCTATTTTGGGTATCTTGAAGTCGTCCATCTGCTCTAGAAGGAATGTTTTCCCGTCTTCATGATGCGTTGTAATACGACCTTCAGTCGGTTTGTAAAAACCTGTAATGCAGTTAAAAACCGTCGTCTTGCCCGCTCCATTCGGGCCGATCAGCGCAGTAATGTCTTTTCGACCGACGTCAAAAGACAAACTATCCACAGCCAGAAGGCCTCCAAACCGCATATTGAGATGTTCGACTGTTAAAATAGGGTTTTCTATAACGGGAGTCATCTTAATGTCCCTCCCCTTGTGCGACCATATCCGAGGACACCTTTTTCTTTTCTTTCAAGAATATGGAAGGAATTCGTGTAGAGATCAGCCCGCGTGGACGCCAAATCATGATAAAAACCATGGCGAAACCAAAAATCAGCATCCGGTATTGTTCTGCTTCTCGGAAAACTTCAAACCCGCCGATCATCGCAATGGACGCAATAACAACGCCAATCTGCGAACCCATACCTCCCAAAACAACAATTGCCAAAATCAATGCGGATTCGATGAAAGTAAAACTTTCCGGAGATATGAATCCCTGCCGCGTCGCGAAAAAAGAACCGGCGAATCCAGCGAACATGGCACCGATTGCAAAGGCTGTTAATTTGACTGATGTTGTATTCAAGCCCAGTGACCGGCAAGCGATTTCATCTTCACGCAGCGCTTCCCACGCCCTGCCAATGGGTAATCTCCGTAATCGATTTGTGACAAAATTAGTGATCAAGGCAAGAACGAGAATAAGAAAATACAAAAAGATAATCCGATGAGTGGTCGAATAATCAAGCCCAAAAACATCCGCAAAATTACCTTCCACACCCCGCTTAAAAGTTATTCCAAAAAAGCTTGGGCGGGGAATGCCGGAAAGCCCATCTGGGCCGCCCGTAAACTGATACCAGTTCAAGAGAACAATTCGGATGATTTCACCAAAAGCCAAAGTTACAATAGCTAGATAATCGCCACGCAACCGCAGAACAGGAAACCCGAGAATAATGCCCCAAAAAGCCGCCAAAATACCGGCAAGCGGCAAACACATCCAAAAGGAAAAGCCGAAATAATGAGCAAGCAGGGCGTAAGAATAGGCTCCAATGGCATAAAAAGCCACATAACCAAGATCCAGCAAACCTGCCAATCCCACAACAATATTCAAACCCCAGCCGAGCATCACATAAGTTAAAACGAGAATACCAAGATCCAGCAGATAGCGATCCGTGAAAGGCAGAAACGGAAAGACCAAAGCAAACAACAATATTGTTGGCGCAAAGCCTTTACCAATTTTCGTGAGCAAAGCCTGATACCCGGCTTTGGCCGATTCTGGTAGGAAGCTCTTTTGCGGGCCCGCAGGCTTGCTCCAGAAAACCAACCACAAAAGAAGCCGGCCGATAACGACGGCAGCAATTACGTAGAAGGCGACATCAAATCGCGTTACCAACGCCAAGCCACCTGCGGCTGTGACCGTCTTAAAGGCGATGGTCGACCCAAAAATACCCGTCGCCAATAAAGCGGTAACTAAAAGATCTTTTGCTACCTTTTTGGCATCTAGGTGTCGTCCTGAAGAGGCAGGCGTCTGTTCTGAAATCGCCATTATACTTTTTCGACCTCCGGCTTACCAAGTAGACCCTGAGGCAAGAAAATGAGAACAATAGCCAACATGGAGAAAGCCGCCACATCCTTATATTCAACAGAGAAATAGGCAGACCAAAAAGTTTCAATCAGTCCAATTAGCAAGCCTCCGAGCATGGCGCCAGGCAGCGAACCGATACCCCCCAGAACGGCGGCAGTAAATGCCTTTACGCCGGCAACAAAGCCAATAAAGAAATCAATCACGCCATAATATAAAAGGAACATGAGACCGGCGACAGCCGCGAGAGCAGCACCCATCACAAACGTCATGGAGATGGTCCGATCTACATTTATCCCCAGCAAGGAGGCCATTTTTCTGTCTTGCTCACAAGCTCTTTGCGCCCGGCCTAGGGAGGTCCTGGCAATAATCAGGGAAAATATTGTCATCAGAATGACTGTCGTCACAATGATTAGGATCTGCATATTGGAAATCTGAACGATAAAGCCACCGTCTTCAGCGCTTTCCTGCATCAATGTATAGCCGCCGCTGATGATCGGTTGCAGTGGCTTAACGCGCGCACCTTGAGATATCTGAATATAATTTTGAAGAACAATTGAAATGCCGATTGCTGTAATCAACGGCGCAAGGCGAAAAGACCCTCGCAAGGGTCGATAGGCTAATCGTTCGATGGTCCAGCCAAAGACAGAAGCAATGACCATCGCGGAGACAAGGACAAGAATCAATGCCAAAATGGTCAGCCCCAAACCAGTCGAAACAGTCAGGCCCAAGGCGGTTATGACGATAAGCGCGATAAATGAACCGACCATAAAAATATCGCCATGGGCGAAATTGATCATGCCGATGATTCCATAAACCATCGTGTATCCGATCGCAATAAGCCCATAAATCGACCCCAGCGTTAAGCCGTTGATCAACTGCTGCGTAAAATATTCCATCAAGCTCCCCCGATATCGCCGACCTGTTAGCTCCGACAAATATCAATTTAATATCCATTCAATCGCTACGCGGCGGCGCCTCCTCCTTCCCAAGAAAAGCGCCGATGACCGAATGTTCCTCACCCTAGACAGCCAAGTTAAGGTGCGCAAGAACATATCACTTTACTTTCGGCCATCCAATTCCGTGCTTACTACGACAAAAAACTGTTTTATGTCAAACTATGGTAGCAGAACCAATCGAAGCCCGTAGGCGACTATACCGACGACAGTAACGCCGGCAAGCCATAAGCCGATAAACCATAGCATTCGTTTCAGTGTCACTGACATCAGTGATAGTTGCCCGACGTATCAACTTTACCACGGAAAACCCAGTAAGCATGGATCGTATAAGCGAGAATCATCGGCACAAGAACCAGGGTGCCCACAAGAAGGAAGAGCAGGCTCTTTTCAGGGGCCGCCGCGGCCCAGATTGTTAAACTTGGCGGGACAATATACGGATAGAAAGTAATTCCGATGCCAATATAACAAAGGATAAATATGCCGTGGGCTGCAAGAAACGGTCGTATTTCTTGGTTACGACGCAACCCGGAGAACAATATTGCAGCGCAGATCGCCAGAAAAACAGGAACCAGTATACTGAATATAAGACTAGGCCCTTCGAACCAACGCGCAAAATAGTCCGGATTCAAAAATGGCGTCGCAAGGCTCACGGCGCCGATAAGGAGGAGGATGAGTATTGCCGATCTCTGTGCAAATTTCCGCGCGATGGTTTGTAAGTCGCCTTCTGTCTTCATGACCAGCCAGGTAGATCCCAAAAGGACATAGCCAACGATCAAGGCTACCCCGGTCAGCACTGAGAAGGGTGTTAGCCAATCAAACGATCCGCCGCCATAGCTTCGATCAACGACGTGGATACCTTGAATAAGGGCCCCCAGACAAACGCCTTGCGCAAACGTCGCAAGGATTGATCCAAAAGCAAAGGAACGGTCCCACCAGATCCGGTTTTTCTCGGAGGCACGCCAGCGAAACTCAAATGCGACACCGCGAAATATCAGCCCCAGTAACATGGCGATAATCGGAGCATACAGGGCCGGCATCACAACGGCATAGGCCAGAGGAAAGACGGCGAACAGGCCGCCACCGCCGAGAACGAGCCAGGTTTCGTTTCCGTCCCAAATCGGTGCGACCGAATTCATCATCATGTCCCGGTGGTCGGTTTTATCGGAGGCGAAAGAAAACATGATCCCGACACCCAGATCAAATCCATCAAGCGCTACATATGCCAAAATAGCAAAAGCGATAATGCCGGCCCAGATAAGAGGTAAATCAAATTCCATGTTCTATTCCTCCTTAATGGCCAGAATGATCCATTGTTGACGGTGCCCCGGTGAGACCCGAGGCGCGTTTAAGGCTCGAGGTCGCATGTCCCGTGTCGCCTTCCGGTGTCTTTGACATTAACCGCAGCATATAAAAGACCCCCATCCCAAACAGCACAAAATAGACGACAATAAAGGCTAGGAGTGATGTGCCGACTTCGGCGGCATTTATCGGTGATACACTTTCTGTTGTCCGTAAGGCGCCATATACTGTCCAGGGCTGGCGCCCGACTTCCGTTGTCACCCAACCACACAAAACGGCAATAAAACCGGTCGGACCTGCGAGAACAGCTGCCCGAGCCAACCATCGATCTTCATAAAGCTTTCCTTGAGCCCGACGGACGAGACTCCACATACCGACAATCAACATGACCATTCCCATGGCCACCATGACCCTAAATGTCCAGAATACGATAAAAGACTTTGGCCTGTCTTCCTTAGGAAACGACTTAAGGCCCCGCAGTTCACCGTCCCAGGAATGGGTGAGCAATAAGGATCCCAGCTTTGGGATTTCAATGGCATAGAGAAGTTCCTGTTTTTCGTCATCCGGAATTCCGAACAGCACTAACGGCGCACCTCTGTAATTTTCAAAATGGCCTTCAATCGCCGCGATCTTGGCTGGTTGATGTTTGAGGGTGTTAAGCCCCTGCTGATCACCGGCAACCATCTGGAGCGGGGTCACCAACGCGGCCATCCACATGGCCATGGAGAACATCACACGCGCCGGTTTGTTGGCCTTGTTTTTCAGAAGGTGATAGGCTGCAACGGCGCCAACAACAAAGGCCGTGGTCAAGTAAGCCGCCAGAACCATATGTACGAACCGATAGGGGAAAGAAGGGTTGAAGATGACTTCAATCCAGTCTTCCGGGACGAATTGTCCCACATCGTTCATCACATACCCGGCGGGTGTATGCATCCAAGAATTGACCGATAAGATCCAAAATGCCGAGAATAAGGTGCCTACCGCGACCATCAAGGTTGCGAAATAGTGGAGTTTAGGCCCAACCTTCTTCTGACCAAACAGCATCACACCCAGAAAACCCGCTTCTAGAAAAAAGGCAGACAGAACTTCATAGCCCATAAGCGGTCCGATCACCGGTCCCGCCTTGTCCGAAAAAACCGCCCAGTTCGTTCCAAACTGATACGCCATTACGATGCCCGATACGACGCCCATACCAAAGCCCACAGCGAATATGGTTTTCCAGAAATTAAAAGCGGTTAGATAGGTGACGTCCTTTTTCCACAGCCACAACCCCTCCAGCACGGCCAGATAACTGGCAAGGCCAATAGAAAATGCTGGAAATATAATATGAAAAGAAACCGTAAAAGCGAACTGCATCCGCGCCAAATCGATCGCGCTGATATCGAACATGCTGTTATACCCCGCTGACTGTATGTGAGGCTAACCTAGCAAATTGTGGAAAAATGTCATTTATTTTCAGGGGGCTGCGACAATTTATCCGATAGGCACACTCTGGAAACGAAGAGATATCAGACTTAGTCCGCCCTAACTTTCAAACCGGCTATACGTTCTCGCAATAAGTTAATACGATCATATCCCCAGAACAACTCCCCCTCAAATAAAAAGGAAGGGACGCCAAAGACGCCCTGCTTTTCGGCTTCGAGTTTTATGTCATTATGCCGTTTGCGACCGTCACCTTCCAGGAAAGGTCGATAATCACGGATATCCGCCCCCGCTTCTGCCAGTATCGCTTCTATGGCATCAATATCGTCGACTTCTATCATATGGTTCCAAAACCGATAGAAGACGGCATCATTGTATTTACGGAAAATTTCTCGGCCCTGATCCTGGGCAAACAGCATACCGATCGTGGCCGGATGCGAGTCGTACACTTTGCGAGGCCCCTTTATAATTAGATCGCGTTTCGTCGCAAAACGCCGCATGTCCATATAAGCGTATTTTATCTTCCGCCATTGTACCGGATTTCGGTTTTCAACGGACCCGGCAAAGGATTCAATATCAAGGGTATATGGGTGCCAAATGACCTCCAGATCAAAATCCTCTTCCAAGGCATACGCGGACTCCACCGCGAGATAGGCATAGGGGCTTTTGTAATCTGTATAGTGAATGACCTGCTTTTTACTCACAACTTGGCACTCCGTATTTTTATAAGAGTGTCGCAGATGCTCTGCATAAATGCCAGATCTAAGAGGGCCCTGGCTTCCTGACGCATAAGATAAGAAGCCCCTCAGCGGTGAATAAGAACCGATTCAAAAGCTACTCCAATCGCACCGATACCGCGTTCCGGAAACTTCCCCTAAGCGGGCATCGGTTTTACCGGAGGCCTATACAAGGCAAACAAAATTTGGACGATACCGGCAACCAAACCCAGACTGACACCAATTTGCAACGCGAGGTCATAGGAGCCGAACTTATCAAAAAGCCACCCACCCCCAAAGGCACCAAGAAAACTCCCTAGTTGATGACTAAAAAAGGCAAAACCCTGCAACATCGCTTGCCACCGCAAACCGAACATCTCAATCACGGATCCAGCAACGAGAGGGGAAACACCTAGCCACAAGAAACCCATCAATGCGGCAAACAGGATTGTTGTTTCAGGGGTTGGAGGCAGAATGAAGTAACAGGCGACTACGACAGAGCGGGAGCAATAGATTATCCCCAAAAGTACCAGCTTGGGCCATCTGCCTCCCGCCCAACCGAAGAACAGGCTCCCGACGACATTAAATCCGCCTATAATGCCGATTGCCGACGCCCCCAGCATCGGATCCATCCCGCAGATCTGCAGATAGGAAGGAAGATGTGTGGTCAAAAAAACTAGCTGCATACCACAAACAAAATAGGCAACCGCCATAACCAGAAACGGGGCGTTACGAAACGCTTTTGCAATGGCAGCCCCTGCCGGCAACCTGTCGGAGTTGTCAGTGGAGAGCTCGAGCGGGGCCTCTTTATCCACGCGACCTGCTATCCAGGCCGCTGGTAGCGCCAGTACGGCAAGCAAAGCGAAACCGAAAAGCGCAATTCGCCAGTCAAAGGATGATACGAGAAATTGTCCCAAAGGAGCCGTCACCATAACACCGAGCGATCCAACGGCAGATACAATGCCCAAGGCGGTACTGCGGATTGAAACAGGAACCAGTCTTGACGTTACAGACATTGTCATGGCGAAGGAAGCGCAAGCCATGGCCACCCCGACACAAACGCCCGCACTCAGTATTACCATAAGAACACCTTCGGCACTGGCCAGGCTTGTAAGCCCCAAAATGTAGAAAACAACCCCTGTGACCATGACTGGTCGAAACCCCCAACGATCTGCAAGGATGCCAGCCAACGGTTGGCACAGGCCCCAGACGAGGTTCTGCATGGCGATGGCAAAGGTAAAATCCGTAACAGTAACCGCAATTTCACGCGTGAGCGACGGCATGAAAATTCCAAGACTCTGCCGAAACCCGAAACTAAGTGTTAGCATTAGAGATGCCGCAATAAGTATGGGCAAGACTGGCCTTAAAGCCCTGAAGCTAGACATGGAATTTCCATTTTTCTTGTTTTTCGACCACTGTAGTACGTCCGTCGGTGCCTTAGCAAACGACTTCGTAAAATATCAAGACAGCCTACTATTCGTCGCTCGTGTAAAAGTGCACGATCCAATTTTGTGTCTCATAAAAAACGGGAATTCTTGAAAAACAATAGGTTTCAGATCTATTCAGGCTGTATTGAAAAGTCGCTGGAATAGATGCTTGGCGGTCGGTGAGAGATTCGAACTCTCGAAGGGCTTACACCCTTACCGGTTTTCGAGACCAGCGCATTCAGCCACTCTGCCAACCGACCGCACATTCGACATCGCAGCCATAAACCCGTATATAGGTGTTTATAGCCCCTAAAACACTGAATGGCGGTTTTTACCGCAAGGGTTTTGACAGTGCAAGTGCAGAATGGTTCAAAAACTTTCGATAGGCGCTTGAATCATGTTGACTTCGCAGGTCTCATGGATATATTGCGCCCTTCTATTGAGGTACGCGAGGAAATCAGTCTTGGCGGCCCATTCATTATGTTCGAAACGGATCAGCCATGTTTGCAGTGATCAAAACCGGCGGCAAGCAATATAAAGTCGCCAAAGACGATGTCATCAAGGTAGAGCGCCTCGCAGGCGAAGCCGGTGACGATGTACAGTTGGACCAGGTCCTGGCCATCGCAGGTGACGACGGTGCTTTGTCCGTTGGCGCACCCCTTCTGGAGGGCGCGGTTGTTTCCGCCACTCTGTTGGAGCAGGCCCGCGCGGACAAGATTGTTGTCTTCAAGAAAAAACGCCGTCAGAACTACCGCCGTAAAGCCGGCCATCGTCAAAATTTGACGGTTCTGCGGATTACAGATATTTCTGCAAAGGGCGCCAAGAAAGCAACCCCGAAAAAAGCCGCGCCTGCCAAGAAGGCAGATGCTCCGGCAGCGGAAAAAGTTGAAGCTAAGAAAGCTGCGCCGAAAAAAGCAGCTGCCCCGAAGAAAGCGGCAGCGCCTAAGGCAGAAAAAGCGGCCCCGAAAAAGGCAGCGCCTAAGAAGGCGGCGCCAAAGAAAACCAAGGAGTAGTTTAGATGGCACATAAGAAAGCTGGCGGTTCAACCCGTAACGGTCGCGACTCAGCAGGTCGTCGTCTCGGCATCAAAAAATATGGTGGCGAAAAAGTTATTTCTGGCAACATCATTCTGCGCCAGCGCGGTACCAAATGGTACCCGGGAGCGAATGTTGGACTAGGCAAGGATCACACCATCTTCGCCGTTACTGAAGGTAATGTAAAATTTACCAAAAAGAGTGGCGGAAAGATCTATGTATCCGTAGAACAGCAGGCATAACGCCCGCGTTACACGGCTAGAAGATTGAAGAAGGGGAATGGTCCGGCCATTCCCCTTTTTTTGTTTTTTATTTATAGTCTTCGGGATCGCCCCGGCGACATTTCGGCAGGCAGTTTTTATGAAATTTCTGGATCAGGCAAAAGTATTTTTACGCTCCGGCAACGGCGGGCCAGGAGCCCTCAGTTTCCGACGGGAAAAATTCATAGAATTTGGCGGTCCGAACGGCGGCGATGGCGGCCGTGGCGGCTCCGTCATCGTTGAATGTGTTGACGGTTTGAATACGCTTATCGATTATCGCTATCAACAGCATTTCAAAGCCAAAAGCGGTGCACATGGCATGGGTCGGGATCGCAGTGGCGCCGCGGCAAGTGATATGATCATGAAAGTTCCTGTCGGCACTCAGGTTTTCGAAGACGATAATAAGACGCTGATCATGGATTTTACCAAAATCGGACAGAGCCACGTCCTGTGTAAAGGCGGTGACGGGGGTCGCGGCAATGCCGCGTTTAAAACCTCGACCAATCGCGCTCCCCGTAAAATTGAACCCGGCTGGCCCGGGGAAGAACGCTGGGTCTGGTTGCGGTTGAAATTGATCGCCGATGCCGGCCTTGTTGGGTTGCCCAATGCCGGCAAGTCTACTTTTCTAAGTGTAACAAGTCGGGCAAAACCAAAAATCGCCGATTATCCCTTTACCACTCTCGTGCCACAGCTTGGCGTCGTCGGCGTCGGCACGCGGGAATTTGTCCTGGCAGATATCCCCGGTCTGATCGAAGGCGCCTCAGAAGGCATTGGTCTCGGTCACCGTTTCCTAGGACATGTGGAAAGATGCCGTGTTCTACTGCATTTGGTGGATGGCACTGAGGAAGATGTTGTCGGTGCGTATAAAACGATCCGCGGCGAACTGGAAGCTTATGCACAGGAACTCGCCGAAAAAGAAGAAATTCTTGTTCTGAATAAAATTGATTCCCTCTATGACGAGGAAATAGAAGAAAAGAAAGCAGCCCTTGAAAAGGCCTCTGGCAAAACCGTTCAGACCATATCAGCCGTTGTCGGCGATAACGTGGAAGAATTACTCTTTTCGCTGCAAAAAATTATCGATGAGAGTAAAAAAGAAGAAGCTGCCGAGATTATTGCCACCGAAAAACGCCTCGCCGGCGAAGAGCCTGAAACATGGCAGCCCTGATCGAACGATTTACCAAAGCCAAGCGGGTTGTGATCAAGATCGGCTCGGCGCTGCTTGTGGATGGTGAAACCGGACAAATTCGCCGCGACTGGCTGATGGCGCTCAGCGAGGACATTTCAAAAATGCGCGCCCGCGGTCAGGAAGTTCTGATTGTGTCCAGCGGATCCATCGCCATGGGACGGCATGTGCTGGGACTGCCCAATGGCACCCTCAAACTGGAAGCAAGTCAGGCTGCGGCGGCAGCCGGCCAAATCCAGCTGGCCCATGCCTATCAGGAAATTCTGGCGTTGCAGAACCTGCAAGTCGCACAAATACTTCTGACCCCCTCCGATACAGAGGAACGCCGGCGCTATCTGAATGCACGGAGCACCGTAACAACCCTGCTTGGTCTCGGCGCCGTTCCCGTGGTCAATGAAAACGATACGGTGGCGACGAGTGAAATTCGCTTTGGCGACAACGACCGACTGGCCGCGCGCGTCGCCCAAATGATCAGCGCGGACTGCCTCGTCCTGCTGAGTGATATTGATGGTTTATATGATCGCGATCCAAAGACAAATGATCGCGCAACCCTCATTCCTGAAGTAACGGAACTCAACAACGAGATCATGGCCATGGCCGGTATGTCCCGTACTGATGTGGGCAGTGGCGGTATGTTCACGAAACTTAAAGCGGCGCAGATTGCCATGGCTGCGGGCTGTACCATGTTTATTGCCAGCGGAACGATTGCCCACCCGATGTCGGCCATCGAGGCCGGCGCAAACACAACCTGTTTCATTGCCCATGATACACCACGTAAAGCCCGTAAAAAATGGATTGCCGCCAGCCTCACGTCACAAGGGCGCATTTTTGTCGATGGCGGTGCCGAAAAAGCACTAGGTTCGGGCAAAAGTTTGCTCCCCGCCGGTGTTACAAAAGTGGAGGGGAGATTTGACCGGGGCGACCTGGTAACGGTTATGACTGCCCAAGGTGCAGAACTGGGGCGCGGCCTTGTCGCCTATTCCGCAGATGATGCCGCCCGTATCTGTGGCCATAAAAGTGGTGAGATTGCCGAGATTCTAGGCTATTCTGGCCGGGACGAGATGATTCACCGCGATGAACTTGCATTAAACTAACAGGTAAACTGGAAAATTCCATGACCGTACATTCTACTTTAAACGAGAGCGATACCATCGCCAGTATAATGCAGGATCTGGGCCGCCGCGCAAAAGAGGCGGCGAAATCTCTTGCCATGGCGTCGACCGATGCCAAAAATTCTGCGCTTCGTAATGCCGCAACCGCCTTTCGCGATCGATCCGCGGAAATTCTCGCGGCCAATTCTACCGATATGACGGCTGCGAAGGAAAAAGGCATTTCCGCGGCCCTTCTGGATCGTCTGGAACTAAACGAAGAACGTATTGTCGCCATGGCCGACGGTCTGGACGCCATCGCCGATCTTGCTGATCCTGTGGGCGATATTATGGCCCAGTGGGACCGGCCAAACGGCCTCGAAATTTCCCGAGTTCGGGTTCCCCTTGGTGTGATCGGCATTATTTATGAATCCCGTCCCAATGTGACGGCAGATGCCGGCAGCCTCTGCCTGAAAGCCGGAAATGCCTGTATTTTGCGCGGCGGCTCCGAAAGTTATCATTCCAGCCGGGCCATCTGGTCCTGTTTGCAAGAAGGTCTTGTCAGTGCAGGGCTGTCCGCTGATGCCATTCAAATGATCCCAACCACGGACCGGGCGGCCGTCGGTGAATTACTCACCTTGTCAGAATTTGTCGACGTGATCGTCCCCCGCGGCAGCTACAAGCTGATCGAGCGGGTGCAGAATGAAAGCAGGATCCCGGTTTTTTCTCATCTGGATGGGTTGGTTCATATTTATATTGATGAAGATTCTGATCCCGCCAAGGCGTTGGATATCACCCTCAATTCCAAAATGCGCAGGGTCAGTGTCTGTGGTGCACTGGAAACTCTGCTCGTTCATAAATCCGTCGCGAAAAGTCACCTCCCCGCTATCCTCAATAGTCTGATCGATGCTGGCTGTGAAATTCGCGGTGATGAAGTTGTCATGGCGTTGGAGCCACGTACCCTCCGCGCGACAGAGGCGGACTGGCAGACGGAATATCTGGAACCAATCCTGTCAATTAAGACTGTAGAAAATCTACAGGCTGCCATGGACCATATTGCGCATTACGGATCCCACCATACCGACTGCATCATTACGGAAAATGCTGATACGGCAAAAACTTTCATGGACGTTGTCGATAGTGCTATTTTGTTGCAGAATGCCTCGACGCAATTTGCCGATGGCGGCGAATTTGGCATGGGTGCTGAAATCGGGATCTCTACGGGTAAGATGCATGCACGCGGTCCTGTTGGCGTCGAGCAGCTCACCAGTTTCAAGTATATCGTTAAGGGGACTGGCCAGATCCGGCCCTGATACTTCATATGCGGCCACGAAAAATCGGAATTCTGGGCGGATCCTTCAATCCGGCCCATCAAGGGCACCGGGATATCAGCCTGGCGGCGTTGCGGCTTCTTGCGCTAGATGAAGTCTGGTGGCTGGTTTCTCCGCAAAACCCCCTGAAATCCAGCGACGGCATGGGCGACTTTCGGGACAGGGTAGCCAGCGCGGAGAAAATCACCAAGCATCCGCGCATCAAAGTGTCCGATTTCGAGACCAGAATGGGCGAACCGCGCACAGCTAAAATGCTGCCAAAATTGATAGAATCAAATCCTGACTGTCGATTTGTCTGGCTTATGGGTGCCGATAATCTTGTGCAATTTCCCCAATGGTACCGGTGGGAGGACATAATGGACACAGTTCCCATCGCTGTTTTTAACCGTCCCGGGTACACATATCAGGCGTTAAACGGCCTTATCGCCCATAAATATCGTAAAAACCGGCTTTTTCCAACGGTAGACGGTAAACCAATACCCCAATTTGCCCTGGCCCCGACCCCGTGCTGGGTTTTTGTGTCGCAAACGGCACATAAAATAAGCAGTACGCATATAAGAAATTTTCATGACACGACAGGTATTACTTGCTCTTGAGCCAATAAATACCCAAATTAACACTGTAGGCATGTTTCATGATCACATTTATGGAGAATAATTGATCCCTATTATGAATGCTAACAAAGCTGTAGTTGCTAAACTCCGCGACCTCGTCGAAGACACACTCAATGATGACAAAGCGGAAGAACTTGTTTCTATCGATCTTTCCGGTAAAACCTCCTTCGCAGATTATATGATTATCGCCAATGGCCGCTCCTCCCGTCAGGTAGGTGCAATGGCGGATCATTTACGCACGCGTATCAAAGAAGAAGGTTTCGGTTCGGTCCGGATTGAAGGCAAAACCAACGGAGACTGGATTCTGGTCGACGCGGGCGACGTCATCATCCACCTATTCCGTCCGGAAGTGCGGGATTTCTATAATCTGGAGAAAATCTGGTCTCCGGATTTCCCGATGGAAATGACGAGCTAGCCATCAGCTTCGAGTAAGCGGTAACGTTCAGGAGGGCTGTATGCGCCTTACCATTGCCAGTGTTGGCAGGTTTCGAGGCGGTCCCTTGCCCGCGTTATATAGTGAGTATTCCAGTCGGTTGCCCTGGCCTGTTGAGCTGAAGGAAGTTGAAGAAAAACGCCCGTTGAAAGGCGCTCAGCGAAAAACCAGAGAAGCCGAGCTCCTAATGAAGGCTGTTCCCGGCCATTCCCGCTTGATTGTCTTGCACGAGACGGGGAAAGCACTCACAAGCGTTGAATTCGCACGAATGATGGCACAATATGCCGATGAGGGAACACAGAATGTTGCGTTTCTTATTGGCGGCGCGGATGGACATGACCTCTCAACTTTGAAAGCGGCGGATCGACTCCTCTCGCTAGGCCCCATGACCTGGCCACATTTGATGGTACGCGGCCTCCTGGCTGAGCAGCTTTACCGGGCGTCGTCAATCCTAGCCAATCATCCCTATCATCGGGCATGAAACTAATAGAATCTTAAACCTAACAGTACTATAAAGGCATCATGACCAACGACGTAAAAACGCAATCAAACGGGCCTGTCCTACTGTGTATTCTGGATGGATGGGGCCATAGCGACAAAGTGATCGATAATGCCATCGCGCAAGGGCAGACACCCAATTGGGACCACATACTGGCCACACGACCAAAAAGTCTGCTCGGAACTTCCGGACTGGATGTCGGGTTACCGGACGGTCAAATGGGGAATTCAGAAGTTGGGCATATGACCATCGGCAGTGGCCGTGTTGTGTTGCAGGACCTGCCAAGGATCAACGAACAGATCGAGACCGGCACGCTTGCCTCGAACCCCGAACTTCTTGATCTCATCGAGACGCTGCAGGCAACAGGTGGCACCTGCCATCTCGCTGGCCTCTTGTCACCTGGCGGTGTTCATTCCCATCAGGATCATATGGTGGCCGTTGCGCAGATACTGGATAATGCCGGTATCCCTGTCCGCATCCACGGTTTTATGGATGGTCGCGATACCCCGCCAACAAGCGGTGCAGATTTTGTGACAAAATTGGTTACAGACCTTTCTGGACTAAAGAATACGGCCATCGCAACCCTCTGCGGTCGATATTTTGCCATGGATCGGGACACTAACTGGGATCGGGTCCAGATTGCCTACGAAGCCTTGTTTAGTGGCAAGGGCACGCCGTTTAGCGACCCTGTTGCCGCAATCAGGACCGCCTATGACAACGAAGAGACTGACGAATTCATTAAGCCTTTGGTCCGCGAAGGATTTACCGGCATTCAAGATGATGATGGTGTCATCTGCGCAAATTTCCGCGCCGATCGAGCGCGCGAGCTTCTTAGTGCGATTGTAGTACCGGACTTTGAGGGATTTGATCGTGGGCACCGCCCTCAACTTGCTTCTGTCAAGGGGATGGTTGAGTATTCGACAGCCCTTACCAGCTTTATTCCCGCTTTCTTCCCGCCCGTACAGGTAAACAACACCTTAGGAGACGTGGTGTCGCAAGCAGGCCGCACGCAACTACGCATCGCTGAAACAGAAAAATATGCCCATGTGACCTTTTTTCTCAATGGCGGTGAAGAGCGTGTTTATACCGGCGAAGAACGCATTCTCGTACCCAGTCCGAAAGTCGCAACATACGACTTAAAGCCTGAAATGTCGGCACCGCAAGTGGAACACAAACTTATTGAAGCAATCCAATCCGGCTCCTTCGATCTCATTGTCGTTAATTTTGCCAACCCGGATATGGTCGGCCATACGGGCATCATGCCGGCGGCCATCAAGGCGGTGGAAACCATAGATAGCTGTATCGGTCGTTTACGGGATGCGGTTGCCGACACGTCCGGCGTTATGTTGATTACAGCAGATCACGGGAATATTGAAATGATGCGGGATCCGGAAACGGACAAGCCACACACCGCGCATACGACTAATCTAGTGCCGTTTGTGCTTGCCGCCGGAGCCGGTATCAGCCGGCTCGAAAACGGAACGCTCGCCGATATCGCACCGACACTCTTATATTTTTTAGATATTACAGCACCTGCCGAAATGACGGGACATAATCTGGCCATTGGTGCAGAAGGAGACGAACAAAAACGTGTTGCGTCCTAGCTTCAGTCGCCTTAAGCGCAACGGCTTCTTTTCGGCCGTCTTCCTGCCTATATGCCTTTTGTGCCTGTTGCTGGCTCCAACAACGAGTGTGGCCAATACGGCGCAAGATGATCTGAAGGCTTTACAAAAAGCACTCGCCTCCTCGGTCAGCCGAAACGAGACATTTACGACCCAACTGAATAATCTGGACGCTGAAATTATCGGCTTGAAAGCAAAGCTGGTCACCGCCGCGAAGACGCTGACGTCACTCGACCAGAAACTGGTGGATGTTGAACAGCGGCTAGCCGACATCAAGCAAGTTGAAGATGACACTATTGATGACTTATCAAAAAGAAATGTGGAACTGGCGGCGACCCTATCTGCCTTGGTCAATTTAAGCCGGCAGCCGGAAGGGACTATTATTGGAAATCCGGCGGGCCTTGTCGATAGCCTCCGTACTTCCGCACTCCTTCGCAATATCATCCCGACGCTCAAAAATAACGCCGACCAACTTGTGCGGCAACTGGAAACGCTGGAAACCCTGCGTGCGAATTATTCTCGCGAGAAAACCGAGTTTGAAAACTTACGAAAAATAAGACTAATTGAGCAAAAATCCATAGACCAATTAATCGCGGCCAAAAAGACGATACAAAGTAAACTTACAGGTGTCCGCAACAAGGAACAGAAACGTCTGAACAAGCTGACGGCGAATGTGCGCGACACAACTGCATTGATGGAAAAATTGGCGCAGGATCAAAAGAAAGCCAAGGCCGCGGAAGAAAAACGTTTGCAACAGGAAATCGCCCGCAAGGAAGCAGAATTAAAAGAACAGCGACAGAAAGCGGCTGCATTGACGACGGCTGATACTTCCCAAGCCCCACAAAAGCCGGTTGAAGTCGCGGAACCTGTTGAAAATAAAAATTTAGTTGAAGAAAAACCGGTTCGCGTAGCCCGGGCGGGAATTGGCAAGCGTTTTCGTGAAGCGAAAGGCACACTTCCTTTACCTGTTGGCGGTAGGATAGTTTCAAACTACAATGAATCCAGAAAAGCAGGACAGCAAAAAGGGATCGTAATTGAGAGCAGGCCAGAGGCCGCGGTTATTTCGCCATTTGACGGCCAGATCGCCTTCGCCGGACCTTTTCGGCATTACGGCTTGTTACTGATCATCGATCACGGAGATGGATTTCATACGCTGTTGGCAGGATTGGGATCTATTGAAGGTGCAGTTGGCCAACTTCTTCTAGCAGGCGAGCCGGTAGGACAAATGAAAAAAAGTAGTAATGAGAAACCAAAACTCTATATGGAACTTAGAAGTAAGGGTGCGCCCATTAACCCAGGGCCCTGGTTAATGGCAACCAACAGAAAGGTAAGCGGATAATGAGACATGTTGTAACGGGTGTATTGGCAGTGACGGTAGTCGTCTTGTCTATCGCTATTATTGCGACGCCAGATAAGCGCGTCGAAGCCAGCTCGGAAACATATCAACAATTGAATTTATTTGGTGACGTATTTGCCAAAATCCGCGAAGACTATGTTGAGGAAGTTGATGACGCAGACCTTATTGAGGCGGCTATCAATGGCATGCTCAGTTCTCTGGATCCACATTCAAGCTACCTTAATCCAAAGAATTACGATGGTATGAAAGTTCAGACTCGCGGTAAATTTGGCGGTTTGGGAATCGAAGTGACCATGGAAAATGGTCTTGTAAAAGTAGTCTCTCCCATCGATGACACGCCCGCATCAAAAGCGGGGGTCAAAGCCGGTGACTATATTACCCATCTGGATGGTGAAGCCGTTATGGGTTTGACGCTTTCCGAGGCCGTTGAACGCATGCGCGGATTGGTCGACACAGATCTGGCACTGACGATCCGCCGCGAAGGTGAAAAAGAACCAGTAGAAATCGTTATTACACGCGCCATCATTACCGTTCAGTCTGTTCGCGGACGTTTAGAGGACGAAGATATTCTATATATTCGTGTTTCCAGTTTTACGGAGCAAACGGATAAAGGCCTTCGCAAAGCTGTTAAAAGACTAAAAGAGGAAGCTGGCGGGGATTTCAAAGGAATTGTTCTGGATTTGCGCAATAATCCGGGTGGGTTGCTTGATCAGGCTATTGCCGTCTCCGACGCATTTCTTGAAAAAGGTGAAATTGTCTCAACGCGGGGCCGAGATGCAAATGATGCGCAACGCTACAATGCAAAATCTGACGATATTGCCGAAGGAAAGCCGGTTATTGTTCTGATAAATGGCGGATCGGCAAGTGCATCGGAAATCGTTGCTGGCGCCTTGCAAGACCATGGCCGTGCCGTAATTCTTGGGACGAAAAGTTTTGGCAAGGGATCCGTCCAGACCATTGTTCCGCTGCAAGGCAAAGGAGCAATGCGCATGACGACGGCTCGGTATTATACCCCGTCCGGAACCTCTATTCAGGCCAAGGGGATAACCCCGGATATCGAAGTCGAGCAGGCGAAGCTGGAAGTTCTGAAGCAAAATGGACGTCGGGCGGAAGCTGATCTTCGTAATCACCTGGAAAACGGTACCGAAGGAAACGCCAAATCAGATCCAACCGCCGAGGCAGATGACACACCAACTGAAAATCTGGATTACCAGTTGTTGCGGGCGAAGGATTTGTTAAAAGGCGTCTGGCTATTTGCTACAAAAGATGCCAAAAAAGGATAATCTGCCTATCGGCCTGAATTTTGTCTTGCGCAATACAGTCGGGCCAACGTCTGGTTAAAAAGGCTTGATTGTCGTGCGAAATATGAAAGAACATCGCGTATCAAAACCGGCCCCTCGAAACAGGGTGTCGGTTTTGTTCGTTTTTTCCATAGCTTTGATGCTTGTCGCCATTGGCGGCAGTGCTTGGGTCTATTTAAACCATACCGGCGATATCTCTGCAAAGAAGAGCTTTGTCATGGCGGCAATTGATGCCCCCGTTGTTCTCGCTGACCCGGTTATCCCTGCCACCGAAAAAGCAGCCCCGGCCGAACGGGAAGAAAGGGCGAGCGTTGAAGAAATAAGCGATGCAGCCACAAACAAACCTGTGGTCTTGGCAGCAGAAGAGATTACTCCCGCACCGGCAACCGAGCCCGTCGAAAAAATCACTGAAACTGTAGTACAGGATTTAAAATCACCTGATCTCCAACCCGCCGACGCTGAGCCAACGCTAGTTGATACACCCTTGGTCAAGGAAACACAGCCAATGCCGGCGGAAACACCTTTTTTCAGTCGTGTTGAACTTGCGCCGCTGGAAATACCAAAGGCTATTCAAACCAATCGTCAACCAACCGATATGCCAAAAATCGCAAATAGTGATATTGCAGAAACAGATAGGCCGGAAATCGCTGAAGCCGCGCCTAAACAAATCGAGGAACAATTGACGGTCAGCGAAAATGCCTCATCAATCCCGGCAAAGGAAATGCAGGAAATTTTGAGCGTTACACCCGCCGCCGGCGCTCCAGCCAACCCTGAGACCAAAATCCAGCCCGATACTCTTGTCGTAGACACCCGGCCGACACCGGTCCTCGAAGATACCCAGAACAATTCGCCCTCGATATCGGCGGCAGAGGATCCGGTTACGACTGTGCAAGACGAAACTATCAATATTGTAGAAGCCGCCGACCCCGCTGCAACTACAGTAGCTGACGAGGATGCTGATATTGTGATTGCTGATATTGCAACACCTACCACAATGCTGGATGCGCAGGAACCTGCACCGGTCCCGAACCAACACGACCTGCCGGAAACTACAGCAGAAACTGTAACGGCCTCAACCAGTGAAGCGACAAAACAACTGGATCCAGACGTAAAAAGAATCATAGTGAATATACCGGCATGGATTGAAGAGGCGCCAACCTTACCGGCTTGGGGTAAGGTTGAAATGGCACTCGTCTTGCCACCCTCGCAACCTTCCTATACCGTCGTGGAACCCGAAGTCAAAGATGTGAAATCTGCGGATCCCGAGCAGGAAAAAGCTTCTCCCTCAGTCGAGCCCGTCGCTCTGACGTTACCACCTGCAGATAAACCTCTCTGGCAGACAAACGCACAGCCTTTTGAGGATACAGAAAACCGGCCCCGCATCGCGATTATTATCAGTGAGATGGGCATCAGCAAGGCCGGAACAACGGCCGCAATTGATCAACTCCCTGCTGCTGTGACCTTGGCCTTCAACCCTTATGGCCAGCGGTTGCAAAGCTGGATAGATAAGTCCAGAGAGAAGGGTCATGAAGTCCTGTTACAGCTGCCTATGGAGCCAATGGGTTATCCAAGGACCGATCCAGGTCCACATGCTCTACTAACGAGCCTGACATCAGCAGAGAATTTTGAACAGCTTAACTGGAGTCTTGATCGGTTTTCCGGTTATACGGGACTGACGAATCAAATGGGATCGAAATTTACGGCTTCCCGTCCGCACATCGAACCCATCCTTGCCGTCCTAAAGGAGAAAGGTCTTCTCTATGTCGACAGTCGCACTGCCAGCAATAGTGTTGCTGCGAAAATCGCCAAAGAGCTGTCCATTCCAGTCGCTTTGAACAATCGATTTCTCGACCACCGGGCAGACGCTAAAACACTTGATGCCCGCCTCACTGAGCTTGAAAACATCGCATTGAAAACCGGATCGGCTATCGGCATTGGATACCCCTATCCTGCAACGCTGAAGCGCTTGGCGGCTTGGACCGCTTCCCTGGCGGAAAAAGGGATTGCTTTGGCGCCCATTTCCGCGCTTGTAAACAGGCAGGAGATTAAATGACTGCAGCTAGCACATCCTCTCATCTTCCTTATCGATCTTGCGCCGGTATGATGGTGATTAACAAAGACAACAACGTCTTTGTTGGCCGCCGACTTGATATGGTTTCTCAATTTTGGCAGATGCCCCAAGGCGGCATCGATCCAGGAGAACTGCCGCTGGAAGCCGCACATCGGGAACTTCTAGAGGAAATTGGCACTCAGAATGTTGAACTTCTGCACAGCCTAGAAGAGTGGGTTAAATACGATCTCCCTCCAGACCTCATCGGGAAGGTGTGGAAAGGAAAATACAAGGGCCAGCAGCAAAAATGGTTTCTTTTTCGTTTTCTTGGAGAAGACGCGGACATCAATATAGTCACGGAGCACGCGGAATTCGCCGAGTGGAAATGGTCACATCCAAAAAATCTGGCTGCCGAGATTGTGCCGTTTAAGCGTGACATTTATGAAACCATTGTCACTAAATTTTCGCCGTTTTTTTAGAAATGGACAAGAAATTTCAAAGCAAGCAATACAACAAATTGTTAAATCCAGTCGTTTTACGACAAACGCCCCCAATATCTAGTATAGCAAAATAGTAATAGCGTATTTAAACTTAACTTGTTGTCTTTCCATTTAAGTTGAGCCTATAATCTTAACCAATTGTTAACTGTAGCTAAAATTTATAGTTAATGAATATGGTTAACGATTTGACTATTGGGGATCACTTGGTTGGCTCTTCATTGAATTTTAAAATTAGTGGAAAACTTCTGAGCGATAGATGATGCGTGCTACTTTTAGTTTATTAATTTGATTACTGTAATAGTTTAGTGAGCGTGACATGAAACATTACGAAGAGCTTACAGGTGGGGAAGGTAGACGTATTTTCTACCGAGCCGAGCGCTTTGATGCCAAAACTCTTATGAGCAGCATCTCACCCGTGGTAGACGTTCAGGATAAATCCTTCGATTTGCTAGATGTTAGTATGAGCGGCATTAGTTTTGTAAGCCCACAAAGTACGTCTTGGTTGGATGATTTGAACAAAGACGTTCCTCTCAGCTTGAAGCTGGATTCTACCGAGATTTTTACCGGCAGAGGTAAAATTCGACGGATTGAACCTCACAAAGATAAGCATAAAATTGCGGTAGAACTCACTAAGGGATATCTGGATATTCCGGGTTTGCTGGAACGTCATGACGGGTTAGCACTTAGCCAGAGCATCACCGAAGGTCTGGATGATAAATCCGCTCTTGTACCAGGCGACTATAAGAAATTGCTCGGCGATGCTGTTTATTTGCTTCGATCAATCAAGAAGCTACTAGAAAGAGTTGAAACAGAATTTTCTCGGGAGGACTCTCGTGGGGAAGATCGTATCAAAGATTTCATTCTGACATGTGAAGCTTCTGCACTTGTGCGCTGGAGAGAAATTTCAAGGCAATGTCTGGCTATCTCCGAAAGCATTGCGGACGACGCTTCTGTTGTTGCCGCCACGAAGAAATATACTGAACTTGTTCTTACGCCAGAACTCACCCCCGGAGCGAGTTGGCACCGGGCATATGCAAAACCTCTCGGTTACCCCGGCGATTTCCAGGTTATGAATTATGCGTACAACCTCAAATTAGAAGGTAACAGCGCTTACGATAAATTTTGCCACCGGCTTGGAACATCCACAGGAGAGTTCATAGCAACGCGAATGGTAATGGTGAAGCAGATTATCGCTAATCTCAGCTCGGCAGCAGCTGCGAAAAATAAATCTAACTTTAAAGCAGCCAGTCTTGGTTGCGGGCCAGCGCAGGAAGTAACAAACTTCCTCAAATCGGCATATGTACCTTTGCCTGTCGAATTTACGCTCATTGATCAAGACCATGACGCACTGTCTTTTGCTTATAAGAATACCTATCCTGAAATTATTAGGCTTGATGGAAAAGCTTCTGTGAAATGCCTTCATGCTACATTTTTAGAGTTTTTGACAACGGGAAGACTATTCAAGAAACTCGAAAAACAGAACCTTATTTATGCCGTGGGTTTGGCGGATTATCTCGACAAGAAAAAAGCAACTAAGCTGGTCAATGATCTTTACGAGAATTTGCTCCCGGGTGGCACTTTAATTATAGGATGTATGAGGGAATCCGCCGACAGCCTAAAATGGCAAGTGGAGTATGTTGTCGACTGGACATTACAACATCGTAGCGAAGCTGAGATGTTTGAATTGGCGGAAAATTTAGAGTCAGCGGCTACACGGGATGTGGTTGTTGATTCTACTGGCCATTGTCATCTACTAACGGTCGTTAAGCCTGAATAGGCAGGAAATTGATATACGGCAACTTGCTTGTTGAATTTTTATCCGTTCGCTTGAATATTTGTCTGCTCATTTATGGCCTGATGGTTATTCACTCGGTCTTTTGGAAACTCTACAATTACTGTAGTACCCTCACCCAGATGACTATCCAATTTGATACTTCCGCCATGAAGTTCAATAATATTCTTTGACAGGGGTAATCCAAGCCCTGTTCCTTCATAATTGCGAGCCATTGCGCTTTCGATCTGAACAAATGGCGCGAACACCTTCTCAATATTTTCAGGATCAATGCCTATGCCGGTATCGCGGATAAAAATTCTAAGTTCACCGTCTTTGCCATCCTCGAAGCTAATCGTTACCGAGCCTCCCTTATGTGTGAATTTCACAGCGTTGGAAAACAGATTCAGAAATATCTGTGCCAGCAAGCGAGAATCCCCGGACAATACATAATCATCTTTTGGAACATCAAAGGCCAGGCGCACCCCTCTTTCGGCGGCATGATCCCTGACAATACGAAGGCTTGAATTTATGATATCGACAAGAGATAAAGAGTCTTCTTGTAGCTTAAGTTTACCAGCCTCCGCTTTTGACAGATCAAGAATATCATTAATGATGCTCAGCAAATGCTGGCCACTGACATTAATATCTTTGGAATATTCTTTGTATTGGTCTTTACCAAGAGGCCCAAACATTTCTTTCTCAAGTATTTCAGAAAACCCGATTATTGCATTGAGCGGTGTCCTTAATTCATGAGACATAATCGCTAAGAATTCTGATTTCGCATGGTTCGCTGCTTGCGCTTTTTCGGCCAACGTATTGCTTTTCACGCGCTCCTCATCCAACATCTGCATGTTGATAAAATCTTTCCGCCTAGCAAGCTCTTGGATATAACTCGCGAAAATGCTCATCACAGCGGCGCACACCAAGAAGAAACTGTTTTCCAAGAGCAAAAGCGCAGGTGCAGGATTAATCACCGTAGTTGCAAGGAAGTACAAAGCCAGTAGAATAATCGTAACGATGGTCGCATATAAAAATCGAACGGGTGGAACACAGCAGGTATATATGAAAACCGGTACCAAGCCTGCAAAATAAACGCCCCCTCCTACGGGGTCCGCAGCTGCTATCATTGCAATGACGCCAGATCCGCTTGCAAGTACACAAACGGCAGATATCGGTTGAGCAAAGGGCTTTGTTAATTTCCATGTTGTTGAAAAGCCAGCAAGAATGAAAATTGGACAAATTATTAGAAAACGGATTATCCAGGCTTCAGTAAGAATTTCCGGAATAGCATATGCATCTAAAATGCCAAAAGCCGCATAAATAAACACAGCTCCGGCCAAAGACAATCTTATTACAGGCAATGCCTTTTGCAGTTCTACGGCATTGTAAGTCTTCTCCACCACACTGTCTTTGAAGTGGAGAAAAAAATAGTCAATTTTGAACTTGCCACTACCAAAGTGAGTGGCAATCCGATCAAACGTATTCATAGGTGCCTGCTTACTGAACGTAAACGCAAAGATTTACCCTCTAACTAATTCTCCTTTATTACTATTTAGGATAAAAGATAAAGGTAAATACAATGTTAATTGGACAGATATTGCTCAAGTTTTAACCAATTTCTACCTACTAGACCCTTTTCTACTAGAAGGGAAAAAAACGCGTTTAAGAATTTTAGGATTGAGCAGGCTTTCTGGTGGATCTACGAAATGCATTACTTGGTAAAATTGCTTTGCGACATCAGGATCATTCGCGGACATAACTCTATCCTTGAACCATCTTGTCATTGGGAAAAGAAAAGGTCTCTTGCCATGTGTCTGAGGGTACTTGAAGTCCTCACCGATCGCCATCTCCCATGGCACATTAAGGATTTTGGCCGCTTCCTTGTAAAATTTCCTGGGAAGCCTGGCGTTGGGCCATTGTTTGTGCTGCGAACCGGCGAACAGAACGGTTTGTAACATTTTGGCTTCTAAAGCAGTAACAGCAATGCCTTGACCAAAAAATGGGTTCATCCGACATATGGCGTCACCGAGCGCAATCGCATTTTCCGGCATTACTGCAGTGTTTTCAAAATGGCGTCTTACAGCGTGTCTAAATTTAAACGATCGAATTTCACCCACCAACTTCCCGTTTGACACAGCTTCAAATACTTCTTTACTTTGAAGAGATTGTAAGAATTCTTGAAATTCTATTGGATCTGTGGGTGGATAATCTCCACAATAGCCAGCGGCCGTTATCATCCATTTGTTTTGTTCTATTGGAACTACTGCACCTGCCCGCGTTTCTTCATTTGCTTTCGGATACAGGAGAACAGCTTTCCAGAGCTTATCCCATTCAGGAGGAATTTCAAATATCCCACTAGAATAAGCGAAGTCTGGCTCTACAATGGTTTCATTGGGGACTGAAAATTGATTTTTTCTCAATTGTTCAGGATAGTCGCTCCCGCTGCCGCTGGCTTCGACAAAAAAGTCGCCGCTTAAATTTTCGCTTTTTTTAGAAAGGATATCTTCAAAGATTACGGACTCGAATTTTTTCCCGTCTGGTCCCAAAAGGAAGTTTCTAAACCGTTTCTGGTATAGAATTTCAATGTTCTCAATTCGATTGATACGCGCTCTTAATACGTGCTCCAGTAGGGGTCTCGACTGGAAATATGTCGTCATACCACCTCTAAAAAATGGCATCCAGTTTCCGTTCAGATGCCATTTGACATCTTCTCCAAGAACCGCCGTCTTTGAACCTGCATTAATCAAATCCGATCTAAAGCCTGGAAAAAAATCTTCTAGGATATTTTCGCCCGCGTTTAGAAGAACATGAATGTGATTTCCCTGAGGAACACCCTTGCGAGTTTTCGCGCCTTGTGGCGGGGAATCTTTTTCGATAAGTATTACTTTGCGAAAAAAATTTGAAAGCACAAACGCAGAAAGCAACCCTGCGATTCCGCCTCCAATGACAACGGCCTTTTCCATTACTCAGCTTCTTTTTATATAATAGTTTTTGGTTGGGATCGATGTCACTAGGATACCACCCAAATGCTATTATTTCATAATTAGCTTAGCATGACCAATAAACAACGGGCGAAAAGCCCTTGCTTTTGAGCCTATTACGGTATGGCTTAACCGATTGCATCAAGCAATTGCTGCAAATGATCTTTATTCTCTGATGCTCGTCGCCGAACTTCATCGTCTTTTGCATCTTCTTCATCTTCTGTTGCATTTTGAATCCGTTGCTCAAGATCTGCACGATTTAGATCAGCAATGTAAATTGCCTCTTCCGCCAAAACTGTCAGCTTATCGTTAGACACTTCGACGAAACCGCCATTGACAAAAATACGGTCCTTCTCGACATCATTTTCATAAATGCTGATTACCCCCGGACGCAATGAGGACGTCACCGGGGAATGCCCGGCAAGAACCGCAAAATCACCTTCGGCACCTGGCACAACAACCATCTCGAAATCCGCGGACAGCAGTAACTTCTCCGGTGACACTAGGTCCATGGTAATCATATCGACCATTCATCGCACTCCTTCAGCCAACAGCGCTTACGCAGCTTCTGCGGCCAGTTTCTTCGCTTTTTCAATGACTTCTTCGATACCACCACACATATAGAAAGCGGCTTCCGGAAGTTCATCATACTCGCCTGCACAAATTTTCTCAAAGGCGTCGATTGTGTCTTCCAGCTTAACAAATTTACCAGGAGATCCTGTAAAGACTTCTGCCACATGGAACGGCTGGCTGAGGAAACGCTGGATCTTACGGGCGCGAGCCACGATTAACTTATCTTCCTCTGACAATTCATCCATACCCAAAATAGCAATGATATCCTGTAGGGATTTGTATGTCTGTAATGTTTCCTGGACCTGGCGCGCGATACCGTAATGACGATCGCCAACAACAGCCGGGTCAAGCATACGAGACGTAGAATCCAGTGGATCAACCGCAGGGTAGATACCGAGCTCAGCAATCTGACGGGAGAGAACGGTCGTCGCATCCAAATGCGCAAACGATGTCGCTGGCGCGGGATCGGTCAAGTCATCGGCAGGAACGTAAATAGCCTGTACCGATGTAATCGAGCCTTTGTTAGTTGATGTAATACGTTCTTGCAAGGCACCCATATCAGTTGCCAAAGTAGGCTGATATCCCACTGCAGACGGAATACGACCCAAGAGGGCGGACACTTCGGAACCGGCTTGGGTAAACCGGAAAATGTTATCAATAAAGAACAACACGTCCTGGCCTTCAACGTCACGGAAATATTCTGCCTGGGTCAAACCAGACAATGCTACCCGCATACGTGCTCCCGGAGGTTCGTTCATCTGCCCATAGACCAGAGCCACTTTAGACTTATCGCCTTCAAGATCGATAATACCACCTTCGATCATCTCGTAGTAAAGGTCATTTCCTTCACGAGTCCGCTCGCCAACACCGGCAAACACTGAATACCCACCATGGCCCATAGCCACGTTGTTAATCAGTTCCATGATCAAAACAGTTTTACCAACACCGGCACCACCGAACAAACCAATTTTACCACCTTTTGCATATGGTGCGAGAAGGTCGACAACCTTAATACCGGTAACGAGAATTTCCGCTTCCGTTGATTGATCGGCAAAGTCAGGGGCATCCGCATGGATCGGCGAGTAACTGTCAACTTCGATCGGTCCGCGTTCATCAACAGGTTCACCAACCACGTTCATGATCCGGCCAAGGGTATTTGGCCCAACAGGCATTTTAATGGCGTCGCCTGTATCCGTTACTTCCTGACCACGAACCAGCCCTTCTGTGGCGTCCATGGCAATGGTCCGCACGGTGTTTTCACCCAAATGCTGTGCCACTTCCAGAACCAGCCGGTTTCCATGGTTATCACAATGAAGAGCGTTCAAAATTTTTGGTAGCTCACCACTAAATTGTACGTCCACGACGGCACCGAGTACCTGTGTAATTTTGCCGACACTATTCGCCATTTTCATGCTCCCTACAGGGTCACTTCTGTTCTTAAAAATCAGCGCGAAAGACTAGACTGCTTCCGCACCGGAGATAATTTCAATTAGTTCACTCGTGATTGCCGCCTGGCGCTCACGGTTATATTGCAAGGTCAATCTATCGATCATGTCCCCTGCGTTTCGCGTTGCATTTTCCATTGCTGTCATTCTGGCACCCTGTTCGGATGCCGAATTCTCAAGAAGAGCACGGAAAACCTGAACCGACAAATTCCGCGGAAGCAAGTCAGCTAGAATTTCTGCTTCATCCGGTTCATATTCATAGACTATGTCATCCGCGTCATCATTTGATGCTTCAGGCACTGACGCTGGAATGATTTGTAAGCCCGTAACTTCTTGATTCATAACGGAGATAAACTTGGCGTAAAATATTGTACATACGTCGAATTCACCCTCATCAAACATTGTCAGAAGGTTTTGAGCAATAGGTTGCGCGTCCCCAAATCCAATCCTTTTGGAGCCCGACAAATCCACAAGATCAATGATCAAGTGGCCATATTTGCGTTTTAGTGCATCCCGGCCCTTTTTACCAACACAAAGGATTTTAACGTCCTTGCCTTGAGAAATAAGGCTTTCTGCCTTTAACGCGACGGCCTTGGAAATGGAACTGTTAAACCCACCACATAGACCACGCTCACCTGTCGCAGCAACAATCAGATGCCGTTGATCGGAACCAGTACCACCAAGAAGCTGCGGAGCATCATCTCTACCAACCATTCCGGTTGCCAGAGAAGCCATCATGCCATCCATCCGTTCTGCATAAGGACGCGCAGCGTTAGCAGCCTCTTCTGCATGGCGCAGTTTCGCTGCGGCCACCATTTTCATAGCTTTAGTGATCTTCTGCGTCGACTTGACACTGGTGATCCGGTTTTTGAGTTCTTTAAGGTTCGCCATATTTTGGCTGCCCCTTCCCTAAGCTCAGGCTTTACGCAAATGTCGTTGAAAAGCTTTCAAGAATATCTTTAAGCTTCGTTTCAGATTCTGAAGATAATGCTTCCTCGCTCAGGATTGTATCCATAAGATCCTGATGCTTTGCATGCATTTCCGACAGAAGTTGTTTTTCGAAATCACCGATTTGCGATACTTCGATACGATCAAGGTAGCCTCGCACGCCAGAGAAAATAACCACAACCTGCTCGTCCATCGTCAACGGGCTGTATTGCGGCTGCTTCAACAGCTCGGTTAGCCGGGCGCCCCGTGCAAGCAATTGTTGAGTTGCCGCATCAAGATCGGAACCAAACTGAGCAAAGGCTGCCATCTCACGATACTGTGCCAATTCCAGCTTGATACTACCCGCAACCTGTTTCATAGCTTTCGTCTGCGCGGAAGAACCCACGCGAGACACAGACAGACCGACGTTAATCGCTGGACGGATACCTTGATAAAACAACTCTGTTTCAAGGAAGATCTGACCGTCCGTAATAGAAATCACGTTTGTCGGAATATAGGCGGACACGTCACCGGCCTGTGTTTCAATAACTGGCAGAGCTGTCATAGAACCTGAGCCATTTTCTTCGTTCAATTTAGCTGAACGTTCCAGCAGGCGTGAATGAAGATAGAAAACGTCACCTGGATATGCTTCACGTCCAGGAGGACGACGAAGCAACAACGACATTTGACGATAGGCAACAGCCTGTTTTGAAAGATCATCATAAATGATCAGGGAATGCATGCCATTGTCACGGAAGAATTCAGCCATCGCACAACCGGTAAACGGTGCAAGATACTGCAGTGGCGCCGGATCTGAAGCCGTCGCAGCAACAACAATGGAATATTCCATGGCGCCGTTTTCTTCGAGGGTTTTCACAACCTGCGCAACCGTTGATCGCTTCTGGCCGATTACGACATAGACGCAATACAGCTTCTTGGTTTCATCGTCGCCCGCATTTACGGATTTTTGATTGAGGATGGCATCCACGGCAACAGCTGTTTTACCGGTCTGGCGGTCACCAATTATCAATTCACGCTGTCCACGTCCAACAGGCACAAGGCTGTCAATCGCTTTAAGGCCTGTCATCATCGGCTCGTGAACCGATTTACGAGGCATAATACCAGGAGCTTTTACATCCACACGACGTGTTTCAGCATCTGCAATCGGTCCTTTGCCGTCAATCGGGTTACCCAACCCATCAACGACACGGCCAAGGAGCCCCTTGCCGACACTCGTTTCAACAATGGCACCTGTACGTTTAACCGTATCGCCTTCACGAATGTCTCGGTCGGAACCAAAGATAACAACACCGACATTGTCAGTTTCCAGGTTCAGGGCAAGACCCTTAATTCCTCCTGGAAATTCGACCATTTCACCGGCCTGAATATTGTCAAGACCATATACGCGGGCAACTCCGTCACCAACGGATAGCACTTGGCCAACTTCTGAGACTTCAGCTTGCGTGTCGAAACCAGCAATCTGTTGTTTAAGAATTTCGGATATTTCTGCGGCGCGGATGTCCATCACCCAACCCCTTTCATCGCAAACTTGAGATTCTGAAGCTTGGTTCGGATCGAGCTATCGACCATACGTGAACCAACTTTTACTATTAAGCCCCCAATCAGGCTATCATCCACATCCGCCTCTAGGCTGACATCGCTTTTGATGGCGGATTTAAGAGCTGACGAAATAGCCTCTAACTGACTATCACTTAGTTTCTTAGCGGAAATTACCTTGGCAACTACCTCGCCACGTTCCGCAGCAAGTAATTTACCAAAATCATCTATCATGTCCGACAGTGCAAAGAGACGGCGGTTCTGGGCGACTGTGCCAACAAAGCGACGAACGAGATCACTTACGCCTAATTTTTCAAGCACGGCTGCCATGGCCTTTGCCTGATCATCACGGCTAATAAGTGGACTGCGAACGAGGCGGACGAGATCATCACTCTCTGCCATCATCGATTTTATCGTGGTCAAATCTGCCGCCACTGCGTCGAATTGCTTCGCTTCGGAAGACAAATCAAACAGGGCTGTCGCATAACGACCCGAAATACCGGAAACTGTTATGTTCTCAGCTGACAAGGAACGGTCCCCAAGCCTGAAAAAAAGACGCGTATTGCGCCGGACAAAAACTTTTATTCGCCAAACTTTCGACACCTGAATTTCAGGGTCCCGTTAGCAAGGCACCGGGTTATTAGCACAGGGAAATCCGGGTGGCAATATGCTGCAGACCAGTTTATTCATCAAAAATCACCTTTAACTCCAGAAAGACTCCAATTTGCAATATTTTACATGAAATTATAGGGGTCAATATCTATTTGAAGCCTGATATTGCTTGGTACTTTCCTACCCTTCAACCAATTTCCAATCACTGCCTGAATATTCATGGCTTTATCGCATTTTACCAGAAATCGATATCGATGGCGCCCTCTTATCATGGATAAGGGCGCGGGTGCCGGCCCCAGAATAATAAAATCATCCGCAATCGGGGCAGAGCGCGCCAAAAAATTGGCGAATCCTGCGACTGATTCGGCATCTATACTTGAAAGGATCAAGGCAGCTAACCGACCGAAGGGCGGCATGCCGGCTTCTTGGCGCGCAGATGTCTCGTAAGCAAAGAAAGCATCTTCTTTCTGATGAACGATGGCATCGATGACCGGATGATCCGGAATATGAGATTGTAAGATCACCTTTCCTTTTTTTGCTTCCCGTCCGGCGCGACCTGCGACCTGCGAAAGTAATTGATACGTTCGCTCAGCGGCCCGCAAGTCTCCTCCCGCCAATCCAAGGTCCGCGTCAATGATACCAACCATTGTCAAATTCGGAAAATGATACCCTTTCGCGACAATCTGAGTACCAATAAGGAGGTCAATTTCGCCGCGCTCCATCGCGTCTACAAATTCAGCGGCCGCCCGCGGACTTGTTACTGTATCGCTGGCAATTGTCGCAATGTTCTTGTCGGGAAAAAGTAATTCTGCTTCCTCTGCCAACCGCTCTATACCGGGGCCGCAGGCCTTGAAACTTTCCGGTTCATCGCATTCTGGACATTGACGAGGCGTTTGCGCTGTATAACCGCAGTGATGACATTGCAACCTCTTTACCAATCGATGCTCGACAAGCCAGGCACTACAGTGGGGGCATTGCAATCGGTGCCCGCAACTATCACAAAGGGTCAACGGCGCATATCCCCGGCGGTTCAAAAAGAGCATGGCTTGCTGTCCGGCCTCCAGCGTTGCTTCGGTAGCTTCCCGTAATGGTTCTGAAATCCAGCGCTGAGATCCAGGGCTATGTTCTTTTAAGTCGACAATGTGAACGTCCGGTAAAGTGGCTCCACCGAAGCGAGAAGGCAATTTCAAATAGGTATATCGTTCTGATTGCGCGTTAATCAAAGTTTCAAGTGACGGTGTCGCTGAGGCAAGAACGATGGGGAAATTTCCGATTTTCCCGCGAACGACAGCCATATCCCGGGCGTTATAGGGGACGCCCTCATCTTGCTTAAAAGAGGCTTCATGCTCCTCGTCCACGACGATAACGCCGAGATCTGGAAAGGGTAGAAATAAAGCAGACCGGGCACCAACAACAACATCTGCACGTCCCTCGATCACCGCGCGCCAATTTCTCCGACGTTCCGCTTGACTAAGATCCGAGTGCCATTCGACCGGTCGTGTACCGAAACGATCTTCAAACCGTGACAACCACTGCGACGACAAGGCTATTTCCGGCAGCAGTACCAGTGCTTGTTGATTTCGCATGAGGCATGCGGCAATCATTTCAAAATAGACTTCTGTTTTCCCCGACCCTGTAACACCATGAAGAAGAGAAACATCGAAAGTACCTTTCTCGACCATTTGAACGAGATGCTTGGCAGCCGCGCCTTGGTCTGCCGACAATACCGAGCCCGCTTTCTGCCAATCAGGCCTTATAATCGGCTTTTCCGACGGCAATTTAACGATTTCCAATACAGCTTGGGCCGCCAAACCCTTAACGACAGAACTGCTGACTGCGGCAAGATTACTAATATCTGCCGCGGTCATCGCTGGGCCGTCCGCAGCAATTTCCAGGACCCGTTTGCGAGCGGGCGTTAATCTCTCTGGTTGCTTTCCTGTAAAACGATAACCAACGCGCGGCGGTTTTGGATATAGTGCATCGGGAACGCTCATGGCCATCCTCAATACCCGGCCTCGCCGTTGCATCGTGTATTTTGCCACCCAGTCTACGAAAGTTCGACTATCTTCGGGAAGGGTTGGCGCAGGCAGAATTTCCAAAATATCTTTCATGCGTTCTTCGGGGAAATCAGAGTTCGGAGCTTCTTCCCATACGACGCCGGTAACTTCCCGGCGCCCCAAGGGAACGATTACGAATTGCCCGAGAACAATTCCCATTTCCTCAGGTGCTCTATAATCGTAGGCATCTCCTACAGCGAGTGGCAGAAGTACGCGAACGCGGCGATGTTTGTTTGTGCTGCTCATATCTATGCGATAGACTATTATGACACGAGGAACCAGTCGTTATTCGTTAAGGTCGATTGTTCTTTTCGGACAAAAGAATTATAGAGAGTGAACATACAGTTCCAAGCACCCAGAATTACAGGATTTAGGATAACAATGAAATTTTTTGTCGATACAGCCGATACGGAAGAAATTAGAGAATTATCAGATACCGGCTTGTTGGATGGCGTAACAACAAACCCCTCATTGATCGCAAAATCTGGGCGGGATTTCTTTGAAGTCATTAAAGAGATTTGCAGTCTGACGAGTGGTCCGGTAAGTGCGGAAGTCGCTGCAACAGATTATGAAACTATGCTTGAAGAGGGAAAACGACTGGCCGGTCTGGCGGAAAATATTGCTGTGAAAGTACCCCTGACAATGGCAGGGCTTAAAGCCTGCTCTCAACTCAGTAAGGCAGGAACACAAGTGAACGTAACACTTTGTTTTTCAGCAGCCCAAGCGATTTTGGCAGCTAAAGCCGGCGCAACATTCGTTTCTCCGTTTGTCGGCCGATTGGATGATATCGGGCAAGCCGGCATGGATCTTATCGGCGACATTGTCCAGATCTATGAAAATTATCCAAGTATGGAAACTGAAGTTCTCGTTGCGTCAATTCGCAACCCTACTCATATCGTTGATGCTGCTCTTATGGGTGCGGATGTCTGTACGATCCCTCCATCTGTTCTCAAGCAGCTGGTTTCCCACCCTTTGACAGACAAAGGTTTAGCTGCGTTCCTCTCAGATTGGGAAAAGACCGGGCAAAAGATTTTGGATTAATGGCCCAATAGTGAGATGAAATAGTGAGTAAAAAATCAGATAACAAATCCGAAAATCTGCGATCCCGAAATGAAGACCTCAAGGAGGAAGATGTTCGAAACTGGCTAGTTTCCCATCCCGATTTTTTATCGAAAAATGCCGACCTATTGGCGCCCTCACTTCCATCCGAAAGAGTTACCGGTGATGGTGTCATTGATATGCAGTCTGTATTGGTAAACCGGCTGCAGAAAGAAGTTGCAGAATTAACCTCGGTCCAGAATGAATTTGTAAAAGCAACGCGCGTAAATTCTCATACGCAAGATATGGTGCATGCTTCCGTTAAAGCTATTCTTTCTGCAACAAACCTCAAACATTTCGTTCATATCCTAACGCAAGATCTTCCAGAGCTTCTGGAAATCGATGTTATTACATTATGTATTGAAGATGGGCCAATTTCACTACCGGAAATGACTGGCTTACAACGATTAAAAGAAGGCAGTATCGAAAGAGCGAACTGGCACGGGCGAGAAATAATTCTGCGGGCTGCAGCCCCAAAATCTAAAGCGATCTTTGGCCCGGCCAAAGATTTGGTCCAATCAAATGCGCTAATAAAGCTCAACGTACCGTCACTTCATGCCAAGGCAATGATAGCGTTTGGCAGTCGAGAACCAGATCATTTTCAAGAAGATCAAGGCACAGAATTAATGACTTTTCTGGCCGTTACCATGCAATCTTGCCTCCAGATGTGGTTGGAACAAAAATCGGAATAAGCATGCCAGGCCTTCCCTCTGTTAGTGCCGCGTTCGAGAACTGGATAGACTGGCTTCGGCATGAAAAAAAAGTAAGTCCCCATACGCTGGAAGCGTATGAACGGGATGTCCGTGATTTCCTAGGTTTTATTACAGGCCATATCGCAAAAGAGCCCGACTTGCAAAGTCTCGAAGCTTTACGTACAGCGGATTTCAGGGCTTACCTCGCTTATCGGCGCACAGAAGGTTTAACAGCAACTTCTCTCCGCCGTGTTTTGTCTTCAATAAGAAGTTTTTACAAAAGGCAAGAGCGAGATGAATATATTCATAACCCTTACCTCAAGACAGTCCGGACACCGAAAGCCGGCGTAAAACTTCCCCGCCCGCTTTCGGCACATGACACACGAGATCTTCTCGGAAGCATAACAGTTACAAATGAGCCTTACTGGATACAAAACCGCGATGCTGCAGTACTCACGCTTTTATATGGCTGTGGGCTACGTATTAGTGAAGCTTTATCGCTGAATTATGGTGATCTTCCCAATTCGGATACACTGACACTTATTGGAAAGGGGAATAAGGAACGAATTGTGCCGGTCCTCCCAGCGGTTCGGACGGCATTAAATTTATATACCAAACAATGTCCATATCCACTGAAGATTAGTGGTCCGCTTTTCATTGGGCGTCGCGGAAAACGACTAAACGCGCGGGCGGTACAACTCAAAATGCAAACATTGCGGCGCAATCTGAATTTACCTGAGACAGCAACGCCTCACGCTCTTCGACACAGTTTCGCGACCCATTTACTCGAAGGCGGTGGCGATTTGCGGTCCATACAAGAACTCCTTGGTCATGCGTCACTCTCATCAACACAGCGATATACTGATCTTGATATGGAAAAACTGTTAGCGGTCTACGATAAGGCACATCCGAAGGCCTAATCTCTGGTCAAGCGAAGAAAAAACGGTCCGAGAAGAGTAACGGCCCCAACGGAAGCAAACATCAACCCCCAACCAAGTGTCGCCGTAGGTCCACCAGCACTGTCCAAAACCATGCCGGCGACTACGGGGCCTAACATACCCCCTGTAAATCCAAGGAAACTATGAACCGCCATGGTTGCCCCCCTTAAATCCAATGGGGAACTTCCGACGGCGCCAGCAGTCAATGATGACGAATCTGCTGTAATGGTAATGCCGTAAAGAGACGCAACAGCTATGACAAATGCGAACGGCAATTCCGCCGTAAAACCGATAAAACAGGAAACAATAAACGACAGGATCATAATGATTGTAATGGATCGCCGTCGACCAATTTTCAGAGATAATTCATTCCCCAGGACACTGGAAGGCAGACCAAGAAAAACGGCAAAGGCCGTAATTGCGGAAACATCCATCCAAGCAGGCGCGTTGGTCAGGGTATGAGAATAGGCAAGAAACGCGAGCATAAACGATCGCATAGCGACCAGCTCCCAAGTATGGACGACATATCCGAGAATGTAGCCCATTGTGAATCTATTTCGGACAACTGGTGCGTAATTCATTATTTGCGACCAGGCGCGTTTATTCGCCGACTTTAACGGTTTTGTACAAAAAAGAATGATCGCAATGGCGAGTGGCGGACCGACAATAATAGCCGCTAGAGCGGACTTCCAATCCAGCCATAGAAAAATTTGACCAACAGCAAGAAATGAAACGGCGGATCCACAGGAAAAGCACGCAGTATAAAAGGCAATGGAACGAGATTGATCGCCTTGCGGCAAACGGTCCGTCAGAAGTTTCAAGCCAGGCATATAAGTACAGCCTAATCCGGCACCAGAGATAAACCGCCACGGCAGCGTGCTCCAGAAATCATCGGCGTGAAAAGCGAAGCCGTAGGTACCAATCCCGGCAAGAAAACAACCGGTAAGAAATACGTTGCGTGCGTCTACTCTATCCGTAAAAGAGGTCGAAAGCGGGCCAATCAGCATAAACCCAAAAAAGAACATACCATTTATCCAGCCGGCATCGGTCCCTGTTAATGCCCAATGCTCAAAGAAAAACGGTGTAAGCGCCGGAAATGAGGCAAAGGACGACATGGCCAGAATTTCGGCAACGCAAAGCGCAATGGTAAGTCGAACGGCAGTCAAGGCACCCGTCCTTCGTTATTCTGGAGAAGTACTCGCGATTGAGGGTCGCGAAGCCATGGTCTCATACCAAGCCGCCAATTTCGGCCGGCCGTTTCTCCATTTCTCATCGGAAAAACGGAAATCGTGATAACCCAATGCACTGGCAACGGCGATTGTCCCAATGTTTAACGGTCCATCGTAACTTTCTGCTTGCGTTTCCATAACATCCAAACAGGTCTCCATGGCAAGTTTAAGTCTGGCATTCCAGCTGGGGGAACCTTCGCCATCCGGCATGATGCTGTCAACACGGCGATGATATGCAGCGTCCGTCATGCCATCGGCCATAGCATGCAATGTCAATATCCTCGTACGTTCAGGCCCAGTCCCGGGAAATAACGACGGGCCGCTGCCAATATTGTCAAGGTATTCGCAAATTACATATGAATCAAAAAGCACTTCTCCAGAATCCAACGTCAAACTTGGAACTTTCCCCAACGGATTGGAAGGGTTGTTCCCCTTAAACATATCACTATGATCTGAATCCTCGAGGACAATCTGGTCCCGCAGGTTATGCTCGATAGCAGTAATCATAACACGGCGAACAAAGGGTGAGAGGGGGCTATAGCAGAGCTTCATAACGTCTCCTTCAGGAAAAGCCACCGGCATAGACCGGCAAAAAATAAGGGCTGCCTCAGAAAAGGCAGCCCTGCATTGTGATAACTTTATGTCTCGAGCGTCAACTGTTTAATGTCCGACCGGCAACAGCCAATGCTGCTTCTTTTACTGCTTCGTTCAAAGTTGGATGCGCATGGCACGTACGAGCGATATCTTCCGCGGATGCTCCAAACTCCATTGCCAATACACATTCATGAATTATCGTACCGGCATCCGGCCCGATAATATGAACACCCAAAACCTTGTCGGTTTTTTTATCGGCGAGGATTTTGACGAAACCATCCGTGAAACCATTCGCACGGGCGCGGCTATTCGCCATAAACGGAGACTTACCAACGTTGAATTCAATGCTGGCTTCCTTTAGCTGCTCTTCTGTTTGGCCAACTGTCGCAACTTCAGGCCACGTGTAAATTACGCCCGGAATTATGTTGTAATCAATATGGGGCATTTGGCCGGAAAGCTTTTCGACGCAGACAACCCCTTCATCTTCAGCTTTATGAGCAAGCATCGGACCCTCAATCACATCGCCGATAGCATAAACATCTTCAACACTCGACTTGAAGTTCTCGTCAACAACAATTCGTCCCTGTTTATCCTGATCTACACCGATATCCTCCAGACCAAGGCCATCCGTATAGGGGCGACGACCAATAGCCAAAAGGACCACATCCGCTTTTAGGCTTTCTGCGTCACCGCCTTTCGCGGGCTCCAAGGTGAGTGTCACCGCAGTCTTTGTTTTCTTTGCGCCGGTTACTTTTTTCCCGAGCATAAATTTGATGCCCTGCTTTTTCATGATCCGTTGAGTGGTTTTCGCAATCTCGTTATCTGTACCCGGTAAAATCCGGTCAAGAAATTCAACAACCGTCACTTCAGCACCAAGCCGGCGCCATACAGTGCCAAGCTCCAAGCCGATGACACCGGCACCGATGACGATCATTTTTTTAGGTACTTTGGGTAGCTCAAGAGCCCCTGTTGAGGAAACAATCTGTTTTTCGTCTATATCAACGTTCGGCAGCGGCGTCACTTCTGAGCCTGTCGCAATCAAAATATTTTTTGCCTTGAGGATTTGAGAGTTTTCACCTGTGACTTCGACACGTCCGCCACCCTGAAGAACTCCGGCACCTTTAATGTAGGTAACTTTGTTTTTCTTGAACAGAAACTCGATTCCCTGGGTCAGGCTTTCCACAGTCGCATCCTTCTGTCCGAGCATCTTTTTCAGATCCAGCTTTACGGTGCCCGTAGATATGCCACGCGATTCAAAACTATGTTGTGCTTCTTCGAAAAGCTCTGAAGATTGCAGCAATGCCTTTGATGGGATACATCCGACATTCAGACAGGTTCCACCCAGCGTCCCGCGCTTCTCCACACACGCTGTTTTCATACCCAGTTGGGCTGCCCGAATTGCGGCCGTATATCCACCGGGACCGCCACCGACAATAACCAGGTCGAAAATATCGTCGCTCATATTATTCCTCTTTCAGAATGCTCAAGACTAGAGTTCAAGCAGCAGGCGCTGCGGATCTTCGAGGGCTTCTTTTACACGGACTAGAAATGTAACGGCTTCCTTGCCATCGATGATACGGTGATCATAGGTAAGAGCAAGATACATCATTGGGCGAATTTCAATTTCACCATTTACCACCATCGGCCGCTCTTGAATTTTATGCATGCCCAATACGGCAGCTTGCGGAGGATTCAAAATTGGAGAAGACATTAATGACCCATACACACCTCCGTTAGTGATGGTAAATGTACCACCTTGAAGATCTGCCATACTCAATTTGCCATCGCGGGCTTTTTTACCGAGTTCACCAATACCTTTTTCAACATCCGCAAAACTGAGTTGATCGGCGTCACGCAATACAGGCACAACAAGGCCGGTTGGTGTTCCCACCGCAATACCCATGTTGTAGTAGTTCTTATAAACCAGATCCTCACCGTCTATTTCGGCATTCACCGCCGGCAGTTCCTTTAGGCCAGCAATACAAGCTTTCGTAAAAAACGACATAAAACCGAGTTTTACGCCGTGCTTTTTCAGAAACAACTCCTTGTATTCTGCCCTGAGATCAAGCATAGCGCCCATGTCGACTTCGTTATAAGTCGTCAACATCGCAGCAGTGTTCTGTGCATCCTTGAGGCGGTTCGCAATGCTTTTGCGTAATCGTGTCATTTTCACGCGTTCTTCGCGAGCTTCTTCGCTGCGTGGCCCGGAAGGCACAGCTGAAACCGAAGCGGGAGTCGGCGCAGATGCTGTTGGTGCGGACACAGCTGCTGGAGAACTCCCACCATTCTCCATGGCTTCAAGAACATCGCCCTTCGTAATACGGCCATCTTTGCCGCTACCGGTGATGGATGCAGGGTTCAATCCATTTTCGTCGATTAATTTTTGAGCGGCAGGCAAAGCCGCGACTGCGGTCGTCGATGCAGCAGCTGCCACAGGCGTCGGTGCCGGAGCCGCCGCAGCGGGAGCAACAGCAGGCGCGGGTTCTGCCTTTACAGTTTCCGCCGGTGCAGAAGCCTTGCCCGCTCCGCCTGCGAGAAGTTGACCAAGAAGAGCGCCGACTTCGACATCTTCACCTTCGGCGACGACAATTTCTTCCAATCGACCAGATTCTGTTGCATTTACCTCAAGCGTAACTTTATCAGTTTCCAGCTCAACAATTGGCTCGTCTTTTACAACAGCATCCCCAACTTTTTTGAACCATTGACCTACCGTAGCCTCGGTTACAGATTCCCCAAGAACGGGGACACGAATTTCGACCGTCATTTTGACTTCCTATTCTGACGCGACGCCTAACGCGTCATCGACCAATGCTTTTTGCTGTAGATTATGTTTCTTCAAAAGACCCGTTGCTGTTGAAGCCGATGCCTTACGACCCGCATATCGCGGACGAGTAACCTTTTTCATTTTCAGATTTTCAAAAACCTGCTCCAGATGCGGCTCGGCAAATGCCCAAGCGCCCATATTTTTGGGCTCTTCCTGACACCATACGACTTCTTCCACATGCTTGAAGTTTTTCATTTCTGCTTCTAGCGCCTGATATGGGAAAGGATAAAGTTGCTCCAACCTCAAGAAGTAAGTTTCTTTGTCTCCGAGCTCTTCCCGGCGGGCATGTAAGTCGTAATAAACCTTGCCAGAGCAAAGGACGATACGCTTGACGTCTTTTTCAGCGCAGAGCTTTTCATTATCATATAAAACCCGATGAAAGGCGGAACCGGGTCCCATTTCATCAAATGTTGATACGGCTTGTTTATGACGCAACAAGGATTTCGGCGTCATAACGACAAGTGGTTTTCTGAATTTCCGATGTATTTGGCGACGCAACGCATGAAAATAGTTTGCTGGCGTGGTGCAATTGATAACTTGCCAATTGTCTTCTGCTGACATCTGCAAATATCTTTCCAGACGAGCCGAAGAATGTTCCGGTCCCTGCCCCTCATAGCCATGTGGCAGTAGCATTACCAATCCGCTCATCCGCAGCCATTTGGACTCGCCGCTGGAAATAAACTGATCGATGATTACTTGTGCACCATTGGCGAAATCACCAAATTGTGCCTCCCATAAGACCAAAGCGTTAGGCTCTGCCAGCGTATAGCCATACTCGTATCCGAGAACGGCGGCTTCTGACAGCAAGCTGTCAATTACCTCATAATGGGCTTGCTCGCCTTCCAGATTATTTAGCGGAATGTAACGCCCCTCAGTAACCTGATCTACTATCACCGAATGGCGTTGAGAGAAAGTTCCACGACCACAGTCCTGACCTGATAATCGAACCGGAACATTTTCCTTCAAAAGAGAACCAAAAGCCAACGCTTCGGCGGTTGCCCAATCAATATTGGCGCCGGTATCAATCATCTTTTTCTTTGATTTCAAAACTCTTTGCAAGGTGCGATGGACATTATGATCTGCCGGGACTTCCGTCAGTTTGTCACCGATGGCCTTCAGCTCATCGATATCAATAGCTGTTGTACCACGACGCGCCCCTTCATCAGCTCGCTCAAATCCCTGCCAGCGACCTTCAAACCAATCTGCTTTGTTGGGCTTGAAACTTGTTGCCGTTTCAAACTGTTTTTCAAGATAATCCTTAAACTCAGAGATAATTGATTCAACATCTTTTTCAGAAAGAACACCTTCGGCAATCAGTTTCTTCGCATAAATTTGCATCGTCGTCGGATGCTGTGCAATTGTCCGGTACATGAGCGGCTGTGTGAAAGCCGGTTCGTCCCCTTCGTTATGACCATGTCGACGATAACAGAACATATCGATAACAACATCAATCTGGAAAAGCTGCCGAAACTCCGTCGCAATTTTTGCAACATGGCAAACCGCTTCAGGATCATCCCCGTTTACATGGAATATTGGTGCCTGAACCATTTTACCGACGTCAGAAGGATAGGGACTAGAACGAGAATATTTTGGACTGGTTGTAAAGCCTATCTGGTTATTGACGACAAAATGAATGGTTCCCGACGTACGGTAACCTTTCAATTCTGAAAGGCCAAAACATTCAGCAACAATTCCCTGTCCAGCAAAGGCAGCGTCACCATGAAGCAACAAAGGCATTACTTGCCCGCCAACATCATCGCCGATTTGCGATTGTTTTGCACGAGCCTTGCCTAGAACAACCGGATTTACAGCCTCCAGATGCGACGGATTCGCTGTCAATGATAAATGGACATTGTTCCCATCAAATTCACGATCTGACGACGTGCCTAGATGATACTTAACGTCGCCTGACCCTTCGACGTCCTCTGGATTTGCGGGACTTCCTTGAAATTCAGAAAAAACGGCGCGGAATGGCTTGGCCATTACATTCGTGAGTATGTTCAGACGACCACGATGCGGCATGCCCAGGATAATTTCCTGGACACCTAATTGACCGCCGCGTTTGATGATGCCTTCCATAGCCGGAACCAATGACTCACCGCCATCCAGGCCAAATCTCTTGGTTCCCGTATATTTAACGTTGAGAAAATGTTCAAACCCTTCGGTTTCAATCAATTTCCGCAAAATTGCGATTTTGCCTTCAGCGGTAAAGGAAACTTCCTTGTGCCGACCTTCAATGCGTTCTTGTATCCAGGCTTTCTGATCAGGTTCCTGAATGTGCATAAATTCCACACCGATCGTCGAACAATAGGTCCGTTTAACAATCGCCAGAATTTCACGAATGGTGCCTGTTTCCAATCCCAACACATTGTCGAGGAAAATTTTACGATCCCAATCAGACTCAGCAAAGCCATATGTTGTCGGGTTAAGTTCTGGATGCTCCTTGGGAATTTCCAGACCCAACGGATCAAGGTTCGCTTTTAAATGCCCTCTTACCCGGTAAGAACGGATCAGCATCAATGCCCGGATTGTATCTATTGCGGCTGCGCGGACATCTTGTTGTTCCGCACCAGATTCGATTGCAATTTCTGTTGCGCGGTTCGCGGCACTGCCAAGAATTTCATACTCGTCTTCGGGGTCGAAACCATTTGACGGTGTCCAAGGAGCCCCGCGGCTTTCCGCCAAAACTGTTTCAGCATCATCACCCAGAGACTGGAAGTATTGCTGCCAACTTCCGTCAATCGATGCCGGGTCGTCTAAGTAGCGAGCATAAAGGTCTTCTATGAATCCTGCGTTAGAACCAAAGAGGAATGAAGAGTTGTCCAGTTGTTGGGCCATTTCCGGTCAATCGGCGGGGTCTCCCCCGCCTCCCTAAGTACTTGTATAAAAATTAAGGCTAATTATGGAGCCTTAGCCTTTCAAAACTCTTACCAAAGTAGAACCAAGCGATGACGGGCTGTCAGAAACCGTAATACCAGCACTTCGCATTGCGTCCATTTTGTCTTCAGCGCCCCCTTTTCCGCCAGAAATGATGGCACCCGCATGTCCCATTCGACGACCTGGAGGCGCAGTAACACCAGCGATAAATCCGACAACCGGCTTCTTGATTTTCGATGATTTCAAAAATTCTGCTGCTTCTTCTTCTGCGGAACCACCAATTTCACCAATCATAATAATAGATTCTGTTTCATCGTCACCGAGGAATAAATCGAGACAATCGATAAAATTTGTCCCGTTGACCGGATCGCCACCAATACCGATACAGGTTGTTTGACCAAGACCAGCCGCTGTTGTTTGTGCCACCGCTTCATAGGTCAACGTACCAGACCGAGAAACGATACCGACATTTCCGCGCCGATGAATATGCCCGGGCATAATTCCGATTTTGCATTCGTCCGGTGTAATAACACCTGGGCAATTTGGGCCGACCAGTCGTGTTTTGCTGTCTTTTAGGGCACGCTTTACCCGAACCATGTCGAGCACGGGAATACCCTCGGTAATACACACTACAAGCTCAATTCCTGCGTCTACAGCTTCGAGGATAGCATCTGCGGCGAAGGGTGGAGGAACGTAAATGACACTTGCATTTGCACCGGTCACATGCGCTGCTTCGTCAACCGTATTGAAAATCGGAAGATCGAGATGGCTTTCGCCGCCTTTACCTGGCGTTACACCACCTACCATTTTGGTTCCATAGGCAATTGCTTGTTCGGAATGGAATGTTCCTTGCGAACCTGTAAAACCCTGACAGATAACTTTTGTGTCTCTATTAACGAGAACGGCCATTACGCGGCCTCCTTCACTGCTTTAACTATTTTCACCGCTGCATCACCAAGATCGTCTGCAGAAAGGATTGGAAGACCGGATTCGGCCAAAATTTTCTTGCCAAGGTCAACATTCGTTCCTTCAAGGCGCACGACCAAAGGAACACTCAAAGCGACCTCTCTTGCGGCAACAACAACACCTTCGGCAATCACATCACACCGCATGATACCGCCAAAAATATTAACGAGAATTCCTTCGACATTGTCGTCTTTAAGAATGATCTTGAAAGCTTCTGTAACTTTTTCTTTTGTCGCCCCGCCCCCGACATCTAGGAAGTTGGCTGGTGAACCGCCATTCAGCTGAATGATATCCATCGTTGCCATAGCAAGGCCAGCGCCGTTGACCATACAACCAATATTTCCATCTAGTTTAATATAGTTGAGATCATATTGAGCAGCTTCGAGTTCTGCGGGATCTTCTTCATCGGGATCCCGTAACTCCGCGATATCTTTATGGCGGAATAACGCATTGTCATCAAAATTCATTTTGGCATCAAGCGCGATGACCTCGCCGCTACCTGTAATCACAAGCGGGTTTATCTCAACCAAACTCGCATCCGTATCCACAATAGACTTATACAAGGCGGTGATGAATTTTACTGCAGCGCCAACTTGTTTTCCCTCTAGTCCTAGGCCAAAGGCAATTTTTCTAGCATGAAAAGGCATAATGCCTGTTGCCGGATCAATACTGACCATATGAATTTTCTCAGGTGTCGCTGCAGCAACCTCTTCTATTTCCATTCCGCCTTCTGTCGACGCCATAAATGTAATGCAGTCTTTCGCGCGATCTATAATTGCACCCAAATAAAGTTCCCGTGCAATGTCACACCCATCTTCAACATAAACCCGTTTAACTTCTTTGCCTTCTGGGCCGGTTTGGTGAGTCACTAGCTGCATGCCAATCATTGCTTTTGCGGTTTCAGCTACTTCTTCAATAGATTTGACAACTTTAACGCCGCCGCCCAAGCCGCGGCCGCCAGCGTGAATTTGTGATTTCACAACCCAAACTGGACCGCCAAGTTCTTGCGCCACTGTTTTGGCTTCTTCTGCAGTATATGCGACACCGCCTTTTGGCACTGTCACACCATATTTTGCCAGCAGGCTCTTGGCCTGATATTCATGAATGTTCATTGTATTCCGCTGTTCACTCTATTGTGGCTGACGCCCTGTCGACCCATTAATTATATAAGTTATTTCGACTTAAGTTATAGCACCGTAAAAAAGGGGCACAACCGGTTATTGTTGTACCCCTTCGTAAACGACTTAACTTCCCAAGCTCGGATCAAGGCCTATACAAGCTTCGACCAATCCTTTTACCGCATCAACGGAGCTATCAAACATGGCTTTTTCTTCACCATTCATGTTGATTTCAACAATGCGTTCGATACCTCCTTCACCAATTACAGTTGGAACACCCACATACATGCCATCAAGACCATATTGACCGTCGACATATGCGGCGCAAGGCAGGACACGTTTTTTGTCTTTGAGATAAGCTTCAGCCATTGTTATAGCACTGGACGCAGGAGCATAAAATGCAGACCCCGTTTTTAGAAGGGCGACTACTTCTGCACCGCCGTTTCTAGTCCGATCAACAATTGCATCAATTTTTTCCTGTGTGCTCCATCCCATTTCGATAAGGTCCGGAACAGGAATACCGGCAACAGTAGAGTAACGGATCAACGGCACCATCGTGTCGCCATGACCGCCGAGAACAAAAGCGGTGACATCTTCGACAGATACGCCAAACTCTTCTGCAAGGAAAAGACGGAACCGGGCGCTGTCAAGAACACCGGCCATTCCAACAACTTTGTTATGGGGAAGGCCGCATTTTTCGCGTAGGACCCAAACCATTGCATCAAGAGGGTTGGTAATACAAATAACAAAGGCGTTAGGCGCATATTTCTTGATGCCTTCACCAACAGACTGCATCACTTTAATATTTGTTGCCAAAAGATCGTCACGACTCATGCCAGGCTTACGTGCAATACCTGCAGTCACGATGCAAACGTCCGCCCCTTCGATGGCGCTGTAGTCATTAGCGCCCGTAATATTTGCATTGAAACGCTCAACGGGAGAAGACGAAGCAATATCCAGCGACTTACCTTGCGGCAATCCGTCAACGATATCAAAAAGCACTACATCTCCCAGCTCTTTCAATCCTGCTAGATGAGCGAGCGTACCGCCAATATTTCCGCCACCGATTAACGCTATTTTTTTGCGAGCCATTTCTTTCTCCAAACACTATGTGGGAGGGCTCTCTGAGAAGACAGAAAGTCCTCTTTGATTATTCTCGAAGGGGTACTACCCCGTTTCTTGCCCGAGAGCAAGATACGCCAGTGAATTAGTTAGATTTTTTTTGGTATTCGGAATTCTAAAACAAGGGTTTGGACATAAAAGGGTGCAAAACCCAATCACCTCCACGTATGTTATGCTGAAGAGGGTAATAAAAATCTTCGTCGTCGTCGCAATGAAATGAATCGAAAAAACAGGTTCTGATCGTTGCCAGACCGTTTCGAAGCAGCTACAGATCAATAGAACCAGCTTACTCTATATCTTTTTTTGTAGTGATTGACCTAATTATATCATGACGGATTTGCCCAGCCCTCTCGAAACATATCGAAAATTGTTGGCGACTCATGCGTTGCAACCTGATCCAATTCAATTTTTAGCCGTCGAAAAACTACAAACATTACATCGTCGTCTAGCAAACTACGACCCTAAAACAAGTACCAAATGGACAGATATCTTTCGGCTGGGCGCCCGCAAGCCACGTGTCGAACCTCCTCAGGGTATCTATATGTACGGGGATGTGGGCAGAGGGAAATCCATGCTCATGGATTTATTTTTCGATACAGTGCCAGGTACTCACAAGCGACGCGTACATTTTCACGCCTTTATGCTTGAAGTGCATGCCTTTATCCACGAATGGCGTCAAAGCGAAACCAAATTAGGCGATGATCCAATTATTTCGTTCGCAAATTCGATCACGGAGGAATTCTGGCTTCTGTGTTTCGATGAGTTTCAGGTGACTGATGTCGCGGATGCAATGATTTTGGGCCGATTGTTCGAGCACCTGTTTCAACAAGGAGTCGTCGTCGTGGCGACGTCTAATCGAATTCCGGATGATCTATACAAAGATGGCCTCAACCGCGAACTCTTTCTCCCTTTTATTACGATGATAAAGGATCAGCTGGATGTTCTGCACCTTGATGGTGGAACAGATTACCGGCTAAACCGATTGGCGAAAAATCCAGTCTATTTTTGTCCTTTAGACGAAGCCGCCGCCATGGAAATGGATCGACTATTTGAGGAACTTACGGAAGGGTCTGATCCTTATTCAACGACATTGACGACACAGGGCCGCGATTTAGAGGTCAAAATTTGCGCTCGAAATGTCGCCCGATTTGATTTCGAAGAACTCTGTAATCGGGCACTTGGCGCTTCAGACTACCTGACTTTGGTATCGCATTTTCATTCTGTACTTTTATCCAATGTACCGCAATTAAGCGCCGCAAGAAGGAATGAATCCAAACGCTTTGTCACACTGGTGGACATACTATATGAGGCAAGAGCGAACTTAATAATCTCGGCTGAAGTTGATGCCGAGGATCTTTATCTTCAAGGCGATGGACATTTTGAATTTGCCAGAACTGTGTCTCGATTAATGGAAATGAGGTCAGAGGAATACCTAAAAGATGTTTCATTTCGGAAATGAAAGCACCGATATGCATAAATTTGTGAACGCACTATATTGACGATTGGATAAAGACAATAACCAAAAATTGGGGATTCCGATGACCGGTACAAAATTACCAGATTTAGCAAAAATGAAGAACCGACTGGTCGTAGAGCAAGATGTTGCAAAAGCCGTTTCTGATATTATCGTCAACACAGCAGACGCTCGAATTGTTGTATCTATTTCCCGGTCTCTTAAAGAATCTTCAGAAGTCGTTTTCGAGTTGAAAAAATCACTGGGTGAGAGAATTGTCGCTGTCACAAGCTTACTGAGTGAACATTCACCGTATGAAAAGATTTTTGAGTTGGCTGGTGAGATTGCGCGTCACGATGCGACCCACATCTTGTCCGTCGGCGGCGGGAGTGTCATAGATGGAACTAAAATTGCACTCATTGTTGCAACAAGGGAAATTACGACCCCCGAAGAATTGGATGCAAACACGTATGATACCGAAGAAGGAACGGTTATCGAGAAATGGCCAATCAAGCACATTGCTATTCCAACAACTCTTTCTGGCGCTGAGTTTACACCCCTTGCAGGAGCAACAAGCAGCGTAACTGGACGTAAAGAAGGATTTCTGAATCCCCATCTCATACCAGACCATATTATTCTCAGTTCAACTTTGAGCCTGCATACGCCTGAGCGCCTTTGGCTATCTTCGGGCATTCGCTCTATTGATCATGCCGTCGAAACTATTTGCGTGCCTGCCGTAGATGCCGAAACTGCCGATGCCTGTGCAGAAGGCCTAAAGTTATTGCAGTCGGGCATGCGTGGATCACGCATTGACGAAAATAACCTCGACAAACGTGCTGAAAGCCAAATGGGCGTTTATTACGCAACAGCAGGTCTTTCCAAATATAGAATGGGGGCTAGTCACGGTTTGGGATATCTTCTTGGCGTCATTGGCCACGTCCCCCATGGACTAACATCCTGTGTGCTTCTGCCGGCGGTAATGACATATAATCTACCCGCAACGGAAGCTCCTCAAACCAGGATTGCCAATATTCTAGGCGCTAGATCTGCGGAAGATGCGGGTCCGGCATTACGGAAATTTATCGGCTTTCTAGGGCTCCCCAACAAGTTATCTAAAATTGATGTATCCGAAGCTGCCCTCACAGAAATCAGGCAGGCGGCGCTGACTCATCCAGTTGTCCAGTCCAACTCACGAGCAATAACAACAACGGCTGACGTGTCAGAAATCTTCAAATTGGCCAACTAGCGGGACCCGCAGGGCAACGCCAAATTTTAGACCGTATTAGGAAGAGAGTACATTGTGCCGCGACTCACGGTACATAAACAAAGTTGCAAGCAATGACAACGCACCGGCAAAGGCGATCCAGTATGCTGGTGCAATAGGATCACCCGTCGTTGTCAGCAACCATGTGACAATCAGAGGTGTCAGTCCTCCAAATATTCCGACCGAGGCATTATAAGAAAAAGCCAACCCGGTGCAGCGCACAGATGTTGGCATCATCTCAACATTTGCTGCATTCAAGCCGCCGCTGAAAATTGCGATCCCGACGGCAAAGCCAATTTCCCCAAAAAAGATGTACATCGGTTCCGTCGTATGGATAAGGTGGAAAAATGGGATAGCACCAAATGCAATCAGAAAGGATCCGGCGAGCATCATGGGTTTTCGCCCAATTTGATCGGCCATCCAGGCGGCAATGGGCATAAAAATTAGCAGCAATACCATGCTTCCCGTATTCAGATTCAACGCTATTTCTTCTGGCAGCCCGTCGACTTGCTTAACGTAGGTCACGACATAAACAAAGGCTGCGTAGAAAGAAACCGCAGTTCCTATGTTCAATAAAATAACTTTGATGACCGTTGGATAGTGGACCATGAATGTATGTTTGACGGGGCTAGAAACTTCTGACGGGGATGCGTCTTTATTGATTGTTCGGCGAACCAGTATACAGCTTATTGCGACAAGTGATCCCAACAGGAAGGGGACGCGCCAGCCCCAATCTGCTATCTGCTCTTCAGTCAAAACCGTCGCGACAACATCACCAATTGCAGATCCAGCCAATATTCCGAGAACCGCGCCCCACATGCCCCAAACCGCAAAGAACGAACGGCGTTTTGCCGGTGCCTGTTCCACCAAAAAAACAATGGAACTTGTATATTCACCGCCAACTGACAAACCCTGTATAATCCGAAGAAGGACAAGAAAAATTGGTGCGAGTATCCCAATGGTCTCATAGCCTGGCAGGAAGGCTATAAGCGTTGTTGGTATCGCCATAGCCATAACGGACAGCATCAATACACGTTTCCGCCCGACAATATCGCCAATACGCCCGAATACTATTCCGCCTAGAGGCCGCGCCAAAAATCCGGCTGCAAAGGCACCAAAGGAAGCGATTAACGAAATGGCAGGATCTTCAGATGGAAAGAACTGTTTCCCGATAGTAGCCGCGAAATATCCATAAATCGCAAAATCATACCATTCCATTATATTGCCGACGAGACCGGCTAAAATGGTCTTCATACGGCCTTGCGAATTATCCTCGCTCCCGCCATCTAATACTTCACTGCTACTGGACATCTTCCCCCGCTTCATTAACTTTAACGAGCATTAGTATTTGAAATAAATCAACTAGCGTCAAGGAAAATTAATCCAGTAAAGTGCCAATCGCAGATTTCACGGATGCCTGATCTTCCGGTAATTTATTCTGCCCCAGCTTCGCTTTTCCTTCCAACCGGGTAATTGGTATTTCAAATGCGACAATAGCCCGCATGAGCCCTTGAAGGCGTTTATCTGCTATGTTGTCAGTTGTCCATGGAGCGGGCATACCCTGCTCGTTTTCAGCAGTTAGGCGCTGTAGCACCTCTAGTGTTTCATCCGGATCCGACAATATCTTCGGGACTCCATAGGCATGAACCGCAACATAATTCCATGTCGGTACATTAATGTCGGTTACGTAATAGCTTGGAGAAATATACGCATGTGCCCCCTGAAAAATAACAAGGACTTCTGTGTCCTCAAATTCCTGCCAATGGTTATTGGCGCGGGCCATATGGGCATAGATTGTTCCGAACTCACCGCGATCTGGATCATAGGATACGGGAAGATGTGACGCGAGCGGGATACCACCCTCACCCGTCGTGATCAGGGTGGTAAAGCTTGCTTCAGGCAGTATTTTCTGTAGCGTTTCTTTGCCTGGTACCGCAAAATGGGGAGGTATATACATTATTCTTGTCCATAAAAAAGACCGCTCAAGGGAGCGGTCTAATCTAATTCAATATTGGTCTATGGCCAGCGCCATTTTCAACAAAGTGAAAGAGCCAATTAGCGTCGTTCAACCATCATTTTCTTGATTTCAGCAATAGCCTTCGCGGGATTCAAGCCCTTAGGGCATGTATTCGCACAGTTCATAATTGTGTGACACCGATAAAGCCGGAATGGATCTTCGAGGTTATCCAAACGTTCGCCCGTATGTTCATCCCGGCTATCAACTATCCAGCGATAGGCTTGCAAAAGAACAGCAGGGCCCAAAAAACGATCTGAATTCCACCAGTAACTCGGACAAGACGTCGAACAACAGGCACATAGAATACATTCATACAGCCCATCCAACTTCTCACGGTCTTCTTTTGATTGAAGACGTTCATGTGACGGCTGCGGCGTTTCCGCCTGCAGCCAAGGCTTGATTGACGCATATTGCGCATAAAAATTCGTCAGATCCGGGACAAGGTCTTTCACTACAGGCTGATGAGGTAGCGGATAAATATTAATGTCACCCTCCAGCTCATCCATACCCGTCGTGCAGGCCAAGGTATTGGTACCGTTTATATTCATCGCACATGAACCGCAGATGCCTTCGCGGCAAGATCTGCGAAAGGTCAGGGTTGGATCAATTTCGTTCTTAATTTTGATCAGGCCATCCAAAATCATCGGACCGCAGGTATCCAGATCGACTTCATAGGAATCTATTGCCGGATTGGCATCATCATCCGGCGACCAACGATAGACATTAAATGTCTTGGTATTTGTCGCCCCGTCTGGCCTAGCGTGCGTCTTGCCCGTGCCGACTTTTGAATTCTCGGGTAATGTCAGTTCAACCATATCTAACGTCCGTAACTCCTAATAAACACGTGCTTTGGGTTTAATATATTCGACTTCATCCGTAAGCGTATAATCATGAACCGGCCGATAATCGAGTTTCACACCGTCCTTATCATTGAAATAAGTCAGTGTATGCTTCATCCAGTTTTCGTCATCCCGATCCGGGAAATCTTCATGGGCATGTGCCCCGCGGCTTTCTTTTCTGTTCTCAGCAGCCGTCATGGACACGACAGCCTGACGGATCAGATTATCCAGCTCAAGGGTTTCAACCAAATCAGAATTCCAAACCAAGGAACGATCTGTCGTTTTGATATCCGGCATTTGATCCCAGACAGTCCCAATCTTGTCCTTACCTTCGATCAAGGTTTTACTGGTCCGGAACACGGCACAATCTTCTTGCATTACCCTTTGCATATTATCGCGAATAGAGGCAGTTGTGCTATTCCCACTTGCGTGGCGATATTTATCAAGATGATCCAGCGCAGCATCACAAGCATCTGTTGGCAAAGGAGAATGCGCTTCCCCCGTCTTGACGACATCTTTTGCGCGCAAAGCGGCTGCGCGGCCAAACACAACGAGATCAATCAGAGAATTTGATCCCAGGCGGTTTGCCCCATGAACAGAAACGCAAGCAGCTTCGCCAACTGCCATAAGCCCGGGAACAATGGCATTGGGGTCACCCTGCTTTAAATCCACAACTTCCGCATGATAATTTGTTGGGATACCACCCATGTTGTAATGCACTGTTGGCAATACCGGTATGGGCTCTTTATGCACGTCGACACCGGCAAAAATGCGGGCGCTCTCAGATATACCAGGCAACCGTTCATCAATCATCGAAGGATCAAGATGATCCAGGTGCAGATAAATATGGTCATTTCGGGGGCCAACGCCGCGGCCTTCGCGAATTTCCATGGTCATGGAGCGGCTAACAACATCTCGGCTGGCGAGGTCTTTCGCATGGGGCGCATAACGTTCCATGAAACGCTCGCCTTCGCCATTGACCAGGAATCCACCTTCGCCACGCACGCCTTCGGTAATCAGGCAGCCAGCGCCATAAATTCCTGTTGGATGGAATTGTGTGAATTCCATATCCTGAAGCGGTAATCCGGCTCGTAATACCATCCCCCCACCATCTCCCGTGCAGGTATGGGCAGAGGTACAGCTGAAGTAAGCCCGGCCAAACCCGCCTGTCGCGAGAACGACCATATGAGCCCGGAATAAATGCAACGTACCGTCTTCAAGACATAGGCATAGGACACCCTTGCAGGAACCGTCCTTATCCATAATCAAATCAAGCGCAAAATACTCAATAAAGAATTCCGTATCATGCTTCAGAGATTGACTATAAAGCGTGTGCAACATTGCATGGCCAGTTCGGTCAGCAGCAGCACAAGTTCTTTGCGCGGCTGGGCCTTCACCAAACTGCGTTGTCATGCCGCCAAAGGCACGCTGATAAATCTTGCCTTCTTCCGTCCGGCTAAACGGCATGCCAAATTGTTCGAGTTCAAGTACAGCGGCGGGCGCTTCGCGACACATATACTCGATCGCGTCCTGATCTCCGAGCCAATCGGATCCCTTGACGGTGTCATACATATGCCATTGCCAGTTATCTTCTCCCATATTTCCGAGCGACGCGGAAATACCACCTTGCGCCGCAACCGTATGGCTCCGGGTGGGGAAAACTTTTGTAATCGCCGCCGTTTTCAAGCCAGCTGCGGCCATGCCCATGGTCGCACGCAATCCCGCGCCCCCGGCGCCGACAACGACGACATCAAATTTATGTTCTGTAATTGGATAGGCGTCCGACATTCTTACTTTATCCTCCTAGCGCAAGCTTTAAGACAGCAAGCGCGGCGGCCACCCCAGTGACCGTGCATATAAAACTATTCAATAACAGTAACGCGATTTTCGTTTTTTCAGTATGGACGTAATCTTCTATGACGACCTGCAACCCGAGTTTCATATGATAAAACATGGCGCCAATGAGAAGTAACATAACCAGAGAGGAAAACGGTAGACTTAGAATATAGACAACGCGGTCATAACTTGATCCGGTCAGACTGATGGCATAAGCGAGCGCGATAATAAAGAGCGGTATTAAAGCAAGTGCTGTCACTTTTTGATGCCACCAATGCGTCGTTCCTTCTTTCGCAGATCCCAATCCACGTACCTTTTTAAGGGGTGCTCTCATTCCCATGATCAGCTCCCCAATCCATAAGCTACGATCCAGGTCAGTAGCGTCAATACGACGGAAGCAATTATCGCGGCCATGCCGCTTTTACGCATGGTTGGGAGTTCAAAACCTTTGCCCATATCCCAGAACAGGTGACGTATACCGTTACAAAGATGATAGAAAAGCGCCCAGGTAAATCCAAACATTACCACCTGGCCGAACCAGGAGGAAATAAAGCCGCTAACGGTTGCAAAAGCATCCGGACCGCTCGCTGCTGCGATCAACCACCAAGTAAGCAGTAAAGTACCGACACCCAGAGCAATGCCTGTCGCACGATGGGTGATTGAAGTCACCATCGTAATCTGTGGCTTGTATATCTGCAGATGCGGCGATAGCGGTCTTTCAATATTCGCCATGGGAAAGTCTTTCTCGCTGTAAATTTTTCATATGCTATCGATTACCTTCAATTGGGTTGGATTTTAATCCTCCATTACCCGAAGTCAACCGAACCCTGCCTTATTTACGAAACTTGTTGCATTTTCGGTATAATCACCCAGTAATCGAGGTCAAGAACTACAGCAGGATCCCGTTTTCCGTCTTCCGATTTATCTGGAAAACTTTTACATGGCAGGTCCTTTGTCGCCAATGTTCGAATTCTGAGGGCACCCGCATCCGTTCGATCAGGTAAGTCCGATTTTTCAAGGATTTCACTCCACGCAAATATTGTATGACCTGCAAATGTCGGTGCAGTATGCGACCCGCCATTTACCGCAGCAATTAGCTGGGCGTTACCCAAACCGTTGAAAGTGAGAGCGCGAGCAAGGCTGATGATATGTCCGCCGTAAATCAAGCGGCGCCCAAATCGATCATTTTGCATTTGATGCTGGTTAAAATGGACTTTTGCCGTATTTTGATAAAGCCGTGTTGCCATCATATGTTCGGCTTCTTCAATCGTCATCCCATCTACATGATCAATTTTTTCGCCGACTTCGTAATCGTCATAAAAATGCGGTGACCCAGCGAGTGTCGCGTTGTATGCAGAAAAATTCAGGTCGGGAGCAATCGAAAAATCTGCAGGATCAACACGGTCTGTCAGTTGAGGCACAACAGTCGTGGGTGCTGCTGCGGCTTCATCCTTTTTTCGTACCATCACCCAGCGGACATAATCAAGGACAACTTCACCCATCTGGTTTGTGCCGACGGAACGAACATAGACCACCCCGGTCTTGCCGTTAGAATTCTCTTTCAGCCCAATCACCTCCGAAGAGGTCTGCAAACTATCTCCCGGATACACGGGCGCGCGGAACTGCACGTCGGCGTATCCCAAATTCGCAACAGCATTAAGGGAAACATCCGGAACTGTTTTCCCAAAGACAATATGAAAAACCAGCAGGTTATCTATGGGCGCAGCTTCTAATCCGCAATCCATGGCAAAGCTATCCGCTGATTGCAGCGCAAAGCGACTTCCGTACAACGCTGTATAAAGCGAGGCATCTCCCTCGGTAACTGTTCGTGGGGTTGCGTGATCAAGAACCTGGCCTATTGCGAAATCTTCAAAATAATTGCCGGGATTAGTTTTCGTAGTCATCCGCAAGAGTTCCTATTCTGCCATTGCCTGAATGGCATCTGCCATGGCGACTTTTGATTTGGCTATTTCCACATGAAGATTTTCAATCAGTTTTCCGTCAACAAGAACGACGCCCTTACCTTGTGCTTCTGCCTCTTCAAACGCCTCAATCACTGTTCGTGCATGGGCAACTTCCTCTTCAGAAGGTGCAAACACGTCATTAGTTGGGGCCAGTTGCTTGGGATGGATAAGGGTTTTTCCGTCAAATCCTAGCTCAAGACCTTGAACACAAGATTCCCTAAAACCGTCTTCATCTGCCAAATCGAGATATACGCCGTCCAATACCGTGAGCCCAAAGGCGCGGCCAGCCAGCAAGCACAGGCCCAGAGACGTAATTACGGGAAGACGCATTGTTGTATGCTGCGCCTGTAAATCCTTCACAAGATCAGAGGTTCCCATAACAAAACAGTCGATCCGAGGACTTGAAGCGGCTATTTGTTCTGCTTTCAGAATACCAAGCGGCGTTTCCATCATGCACCAGATGGAAACATCTGGACCAGCACCCGCAGCACTCATGATCCCTTCCATTGCCATGACCTGTCCGGCACTCTCTACTTTGGGCAACAAAATAGCATCCGGCTGGGCAGCTGCAGCAGCAACAATATCGTCGCGCCCCCAAGGAGTATCCAGACCATTTACCCGAATAATCAGCTCACGATTTCCATATTCGCCGGAAGCTGCATTGGCGCAGACAATCGCGCGAGCCTCTTCTTTCGCATCGGGAGCGACAGCGTCTTCCAAATCCAGAATTAAACCGTCCGCGACAAGAGTTTTCGCTTTTTCCTGCGCGCGCGCATTGGATCCAGGCATATAAAGCACAGAACGGCGTGGACGTATGGTTTTCGTCATAATATATCCCCTGGGCGCTTGTTCCCCGCCTCTATTGTTTATTTAAGTTTAAAATACCAGAAAGTCCGCCGCCATCATAATCAGTTTTTGCTGCAACGCAATAAAGTTGCGGCTGTTTTCTCGCTTACGCAATAAAAAAGCCGGTGCAGGATCCCTGAACCGGCTTAATTAAATATTCAATAAGCTTGCTATGCTGCTTTTTTAAGGTATTCCCGGCCAACAAGTTCCGCGATCTGAACTGTATTTAGCGCCGCGCCTTTGCGCAGATTATCTGAAACACACCACAGATTAATGCCGTTTTCGATAGTAGCATCGTCGCGAATACGAGAGACGAAAGTTGCATAATCACCAACACATTCAACAGGCGTGACATATCCATTCTCTTTTGGATTATCAACAACCAGTATACCCGGTGCTTCCCGAAGAATACGGCGCACGTCATCCGCGCTAAGCTCGTTTTCAAACTCGATATTGACACTCTCCGCATGGCCAACAAAAGTCGGCACACGGACACAAGTTGCGGTTAGCTTGATGGCAGGGTCGACGATTTTTTTCGTCTCCACCACCATTTTCCACTCTTCCTTGGTATAACGGTCATCCATAAAAACATCGATATGCGGAATAACGTTAAAGGCTATTTGCTTGGGAAACTTAGACGGTGTTGGCTCGTCATTTACGAAGATACCTTTGGTTTGCGAGAACAACTCATCCATTGCTTCATTTCCGGCACCAGATGTCGACTGATATGTTGACACCACGACGCGTTTGATTTTCGCGATATCGTGCAAAGGCTTCAGTGTCACAACCAGTTGCGCAGTTGAGCAATTTGGATTGGCAATGATATTCTTTTTTACATAGCCTGCTGCATCTTGCGGATTAACTTCGGGAACGATCAACGGAACGTCCGGATCCATCCGAAAATGAGACGAATTATCAATCACAATGCAGCCTTGTGCCGCGGCGATCGGACCATATTTAGCGGAAACCGATCCACCTGCAGAAAACAAGGCGAAATCCGTGCCCGTGAAATTAAAATCGTCCAGAGCCTGCACCTTCAGGTTTTTATCACCGAAGGAAACTTCCCGTCCTACTGACCGTTTCGAGGCCAGAGCAATGACTTCTGTGACAGGAAACTGTCTTTCATGCAGAATGTTCATCATTTCGCGGCCCACGTTACCGGTGGCGCCGACGACAGCTACTCTATATCCCATGATCTTAATCTCTTCTCTTTCCCGAATAATCCATTCCCGGGGTTTGCTTCTAGTTAAGTTTATCTCGTTACTACGCGTTGGCTTTATTCAGTTCCTTCAAAATGGCATCACCCATTTCGGTTGTGGAAACCTGTGTCATACCATCTGACATGATATCGCCAGTCCGCACGCCACTTGCAAGCACTTTTTCGACAGCGCCTTCAACAAGGTCAGCTTCATCACCCATATCAAAGCTATAACGCAACGCCATAGCATAGGACAAAATGGTTGCGATCGGGTTAGCCAAATTCTGGCCAGAGATATCTGGTGCGGATCCGTGAACAGGTTCGTAAAGAGCCTTTCTCCGGCCCGTTTCATCCACATCACCCAAAGAAGCAGATGGGAGCATTCCCAAAGATCCAGTCAGCATTGCCGCACAATCTGATAAAATATCGCCGAACAAATTATCGGTAACAATAACATCGAATTGTTTCGGTTCCCGCACCAACTGCATGGCAGCATTGTCTGCATACATATGGCTCAATTCGACCTCCGGAAATTCTGTTTGCTGGATATGAGTGACTTCCTCACGCCATAGAACACCGGATTCCATAACATTCGCTTTTTCACTGGAACAAACGCGATTACCGCGTTTCTTCGCTAGTTCAAAGGCGACACGTGCGACACGGTGAATTTCAGGCGTCGTATAAACCTGTGTATTAATCCCCCGGCGAACGCCATTGCCGAGATCCTCGATGCCACGCGGCTCTCCGAAGTACACACCGCCGGTCAATTCGCGAACAATCATAATATCCAAACCGCTGACAAGCTCCGGCTTGAGGCTGGAGGCGTCGACAAGCGCATCAAAACAAACTGCCGGCCGCAAATTGGCAAATAACTGCAAATCCTTACGAAGGCGCAATAAACCTCTCTCAGGTTTAATGGAGAAATCCAGTTCGTCCCATTTCGGGCCGCCAACAGCGCCAAGCAGCACGGCATCAACGTTCTGGGCCTTTTCCACAACAGCATCAGTAATCGGAATGCCATGCTCATCAATGGAGGCGCCACCAACAAGGTCTTCGTCTATGTCAAAGACAACAGCACGATTTTCTTCCATCCAGCCGACAATACGGCGCACCTCGGCCATTGCTTCAGGCCCAATGCCATCCCCTGGCAATATCAATAGTGACTTGTTCGATGTCATAACGGTTTACTCTCAAATAACAGGACTAAAGGTGCAACCAGGGTTGGTCAATTTTACGGATTTCTTCAAAATCCGTCACTTTGTCTTCTTTCTTCATGGTCAGACCGATCTCGTCAAGCCCTTCCAGAAGACAATGTTTATTGAAATGATCGATATCGAATTTGATGACGCCACCATCCGGACCATGAATTTCCTGGGCTTCCAGATCTACAGAAATTGTCGCGTTTGCGCCGCGCTCTGCATCATCCATAAGCTTTTCCAACTGCTCGTGGGTTACCGCGATTGGCAGGATCCCATTGCGAAAACAGTTGTTATGAAAGATATCTGCAAAACTCGTGGAAATCACACACCGAATGCCAAAGTCTTTTAAGGACCAGGGAGCATGTTCCCGGCTGGAACCACAGCCAAAATTGTCCCCTGCAACCAGGATCTGCGCATTCCGATAGGCCGGCTTGTTCAGCACAAAATCCTCGTTCTCATTCCCATCATTGTCGTAGCGCATTTCAGCAAACAGATTTTTACCAAGTCCCGCACGCTGAATTGTTTTCAGAAATTGTTTTGGAATAATCATGTCTGTATCAATATTGACCAGAGGCATTGGCGCCGCAACAGCTGTAAGTTTATTAAATTTATCCATTACCCTACCCCTTATGCCAAATCACGAATATCAGTTAATCGGCCAGTGATGGCTGCCGCCGCTGCCATTGCCGGACTAACCAGATGTGTCCGTCCGCCGCGACCCTGACGGCCCTCAAAATTACGATTGGACGTCGAGGCACATCGATCCCCATCGCCCAGTTTATCCGCATTCATCGCCAGGCACATTGAACAGCCCGGCTGACGCCATTCAAACCCGGCCTCTTCGAAAATAACGTCGAGGCCTTCTTCTTCAGCTTGAATTTTAACCAATCCAGATCCTGGAACAATGATTGCGTTGACGCTATCTTTAACTTTACGCCCTTTGACGACATCGGCCACTGCCCGCAAATCTTCAATTCTGCCATTGGTACAGGAACCAACAAAAACATGATCGACCTCAATATCGGTCAATTTCATACCTGCAGTGAGGCCCATATAATGCAAGGCACGTTGGGCTGCAATCTGTTTGCCCTCATCATCAAAGTCCGCAGGCGCCGGAACACTGCCTGTAATCGGCAAAGCATCTTCCGGACTCGTTCCCCATGTCACATAAGGCACCAGATCCTCAGCTTTGAGAATAATTTCAGTGTCGAAATGTGCCCCATCATCAGTTTGAAGTGTTTTCCAATAAGCTACAGCCTGCTCATAACCGCCAGCTTTTGGCGCATAGGGACGTCCTTGAACATATTTGAAAGTTGTTGCATCCGGTGCAACAAGACCCGCGCGTGCTCCCGCTTCAATGGTCATATTACACAGGGTCATCCGCCCTTCCATTGACAATGCGCGAACAGCCTCGCCAGCATATTCGATCACATGACCGGTACCACCAGCTGTTCCAATTTGCCCAATAATGGCTAAGGCAAGGTCTTTGGCCGTTACGCCAACCGGTATATCACCTTCCACGGAAACCCGCATGTTCTTGGCTTTTTCCTGAACCAGAGTTTGGGTAGCAAGGACATGCTCAACCTCTGATGTACCAATGCCATGCGCGAGAGCGCCAAACGCGCCGTGGGTCGACGTATGAGAGTCACCACAAACAATTGTCATGCCGGGCAACGTCAAACCCTGCTCCGGTCCAATGATATGCACGATCCCGCGACGATCATCCGTCATGGAGAAATATGGAATTTCAAACTCAGCTGTATTCGCTTCCAAAGTATCAATCTGGAGCTTGCTTTCAGGATCCGTAATGCCTTTATCCAGATCTTTTGTAGGGACATTGTGATCGGCAACCGCAAATGTAGCACTCGGGCGTCTGACTTTTCGGCCAGACGTTCTTAAACCTTCAAAAGCCTGAGGGCTTGTGACTTCATGCACCAGATGCCGATCAATGTAGAGAATATATGCTTCTCCCTCCAATTGGTCGACGATATGACTATCCCAAATTTTGTCATACAGGGTTCTTGGCGTTCCCATCACAAATCCTCTTTCAACTTTTCTTAGCTAGTTTATCTGTTCGCTTTATCCCGATCTCGCCGTGATTTTCGCCCCTCCTATTCGAGGAGCGAAAATACCAGACGCCAGATAACGTTATGGTTTCTGCGGTTTATGCCGCATCACATATGGACGTTATTCGATGATCTATTAGGTGGCAGATTTATTATACCGGTCATCACGACGTTCGCGGATGCGAGCCTTCTTGCCACGCAATTCGCGGAGGTAATATAGCTTGGCGCGGCGAACAACACCTTGACGAATGACTTCAATTTTGTCGATCCGCGGTGAATAAAGTGGGAAAATACGTTCCACACCTTCGCCGTAGGAAATTTTGCGAACTGTGAAGTTTGAGTTGATACCACCGCCATTGCGAGCAATACAAACACCTTCAAAGGCCTGAAGCCGCTCACGCGTACCTTCAACAACCTTCACATGGACCCGTACAGTGTCGCCGGACCGGAATTCAGGAACCGGACGTTCCGACGTTAGTTTATCAATATGTTCTTGCTCTAGCTTTTGAACTGTATTCATAGCTTTCACCCTTTTATCAAAATTTACTCTGCCGAAGATCCCATAGGTCACGTCGACGTTGTTTCGTTAGCTCTTCAGACTGGCGCTGCCGCCACTCCTTTATTTTCTCATGGTGGCCGGAAAGCAAAACTTCCGGCACCGCCCGATCTTCCCAAACCGGTGGACGGGTATAATGGGGATATTCCAATAACCCGTCCGAAAAACTCTCTTCTTCCAGCGATAAACTGTTGCCAGTCACGCCCGGAAGCAAGCGCACCACGGCGTCCAATAATGCCAGTGCCGCAATCTCGCCGCCTGACATAATAAAATCGCCAAGACTTACTTCTTCCACGTCGCGGGCTTCCAAAACCCGCTGATCTATTCCTTCAAACCGACCGCAAATCATTACTGCGCCCGGCCCTTCAGCCAACTCCCGAACGAACGCCTGATCCAGGGTCCGTCCGCGGGGACTGAAATATATCAGTCTTTCGATCCCTTTCGATGCCTCTACCGTGGCATCAATGGCGGCACCGAGAACATCTGGTCGCATGACCATCCCCGCACCACCGCCGAAAGGGCTGTCGTCAACATTCCGATGTTTTCCAGAGGCAAAATCCCGAATATTTGTGACGTTCAGATTCCAGGCTTTTTCATTTAACCCTTTTCCTGCCAGGCTTTCTCCCAATGGTCCCGGAAACATTTCCGGATACAGACTGAGAATATGGGCAGTCCAAATTGTCATCTTATCGGTTTTCACTCCTCTGCTGCGCCCGCGGCGCTCACATCAATTCTCCTTCAAAACGGCGCTATTTTATTCCTGAATTTGTTGATCTTTCGGTACGTCAAAAAAATCGTCACTCAAATCCAGTATAACCTGTCCCGCCGCCATTTTCACTTCCGGTACCATGTCCATCGTAAAGGGCACCAATACAGATGAACTTTCAGGTTTCCCGTCCGGTATGATTTCCAGCATATCCCCGGCCCCGAAATCATGAACACGGGCGATTATACCGAAACTTTCACCGTCTTTAAAGACGGCCTGCATACCGACCAGGTCTGCATAATAAAATTCATCTTCGTCGCTTATGTCTGGCAAATCACTCCGCGATACATAAAGCTCCGTCCCTTTCAGGGCCTCGGCTTGATTGCGGTCTGATATACCCTTTATCCGAACAACCGGCAAACCTTTGCTCAGACCAATAACCTTCAACTTGTAGGTCGACTGGCCTGCTGCATCATTCAAGGCGCCATATGCCGCAATATCTTCGGGTCGTTCAGTAAAGGTTTTAACCCGCACCTCACCTTTTATTCCCTTAGCTCCGACGATTACACCTAAGAGCAATCTGTCATCTTGCGGCATTTCCGGTTGCCTTAAGCTTCAGCTTTTTCTTCAGGTGCTGCCGCCTCTTCAGCCGGAGCTTCTTCGGCCGGCGCCTCTTCAGCCGGCGCTGCCGCCGCTGCTGCTTTAGCTTCCTTTTCAGCTGCCTTAGCTTCTGCCGCCGCGTCTTTAGCAGCCTGCTTAGCTTCTTCCAGTTCGCGCAAGCGTTCTTGTGCTTTCGCTTTTGGTTTAGCCTTTTCAGGATTGTTGCGGACAGGCTTTTCGCCAATGCCAGCAGCAGCCATAAATCCGGCGACCCGATCACTTGGTTGCGCACCATGGCCAACCCAATGCTGGATACGTTCAACGTTCAGGTTGACGCGATTTCCATCTTCCTTTGGCAGCATAGGATTGTACGTGCCCAGAATCTCAATATACCGTCCGTCCCGTGGGCTGCTGGCTTCAGCAACTACGACACGATAAAAAGGGCGTTTCTTAGCACCCTGACGCGTTAGGCGAATTTTCAAAGCCATATTAGTTTCTTTCCTTCAACAAACTCAATTTCGATTAAAATTTCATTCCCGGCGGTAAAAGTCCTTGCATGCCTCCGCGTGCAATACCCTTTTTGCCAAGTTTCTTCACTTTCTTCATCATGCCCGACATCTGCTTGTGCTGTTTCAGCAAACGATTGACATCTTGAACATTCATACCGGACCCCGCGGCAATTCTTTTCTTGCGGGATGCGGCAATAATTTGCGGATTACGTCGTTCTTTTGGTGTCATTGACTGGATCATCGCTTCCTGACGGATCAGGAGTTTGTCATCAAGGTTGGCACCATCCAGTTGTTTCTTCATTTTGCCCATACCGGGCAACATGCCAACCAAACTACTCATCCCGCCCATTTTGCGCATCTGCCGAAGCTGGCTGGCAAGGTCATCCAGGTCGAAAATGCCCTTTTGCATTTTAAGGGCGAGTTTTTCAGCCTCGTCCTGCTCGATGGTTTCTGCCGCCTTTTCAACAAGAGAGACAATATCTCCCATGCCCAGAATACGATTGGCAATCCGGTCTGGATGAAACGCTTCAAGAGCGTCCAACTGTTCCCCGGTACCCAATAGTTTAATGGGACAACCGGTGACTTCGCGCATGGAAAGGGCTGCCCCACCCCGGCCATCACCATCTATCCGGGTCATGACGATACCGGTCACATCAACGCGGGCCTTAAATTGCTCGGCCACATTAACGGCATCCTGTCCTGTCAGACTATCAACCACCAGCAACGTTTCCGTCGGAGCAGAATTCTTATGAACGGCTTCCATCTCCGCCATTAACTGCTCGTCCACATGCAACCGACCTGCGGTATCAAGCAAGATTACGTCAATAGCCTGCAATTTCGCTGACTGAAGAGCACGATTCGCAATTTCTATCGGCAATTGCCCGGCAACAATTGGCAATGTTGCGATTTGGGTTTGCTCACCCAGAACTCGAAGCTGCTCTTGCGCCGCTGGCCGTTGCACATCAAGTGAGGCCATCATGACTTTCTTGCCATGCTTCTCTGTTAGCCATTTGGCAATCTTCGCCGTCGAGGTTGTCTTACCTGATCCCTGCAGGCCAACCATCATATAGACGACCGGCGGGACAGCGACGAGATTGAGTTCCTGCTGCTCTGATCCCAGCATTTCGATAAGCTGGTCGTGAACAACCTTGATAACCATTTGCGCCGGATTTACAGATTTCAGTACTTCTGTGCCGATAGCGCGGCTTTTAACACGTTTGATAAAGCTTTTAACAACAGGCAGCGCAACGTCGGCCTCAAGAAGAGCAACACGAACTTCACGCATTGCCTCCGAGACATCTGCTTCGCTGAGTGCGCCGCGCTTGGTCAATTTGCCAAGAACATCGCCCAGTCTGCCGGTTAAATTTTCGAACATATGGTTACAAACCCGTCCAAGCTCACATCAAATTCATTTTCAAGGCACCGAAAATCAACAACGAAAAAAACGCCAGGGCGCGAAACTCGCGGGCTGACGGATACCAAATAGGGTACTTTATGTTGCGACTCAGTTGTCTTGAGTGCCCGGAATTAGCCACAGCCTCCCGAGTAAGTCAAGAATTATGTAATAACTTGTATGAGGAAATACTAGACCGCACGCGCGCAAACCACTATATCGCGGAGTATGGAACAAATACCTTTCATAAAGATGCATGGTCTTGGCAACGATTTTGTCATTATTGATGGTCGTGAGAACAAGCCGGATCTATCCGTAGCTGCCTTGCAGGCAATCGCGGACCGGCACCGTGGCGTCGGGTATGATCAGCTCATCGTTTTGGAGCCGACGACAGCTCAAGCGGACGTGTTTATGCGCATATATAATGCGGACGGTTCTGAATCCGAAGCCTGTGGCAATGCCACCCGCTGTGTCGTCAATATGCTGATGGTAGAAACCTCCAAGGATGCCGTCGTGGTTGAAACCCTCGCCGGCCTTCTCGCCGGTACCAGGGACAGTGCGGGTATAATCGTCGTCGATATGGGAAAACCTTCCCTCGCATGGCAACAAATCCCGTTATCTCGCGCCCAGGATACAGCTCATATTGATGTTTCTGCGGGCCCGCTTACCGATCCGGTCGGCGTAAATATGGGCAATCCCCATGCTGTATTCTTCGTTGACAACGCGGAACAAATCGATTTGGAAAAATGGGGCCCAATCCTCGAGGTCGATCCCATCTTCCCGGAAAAGGCAAATATCAGCGTCGCCAGCAAACTGCCAAATGGTGATTTTCGGCTCCGTGTTTGGGAGCGGGGCGTTGGCATTACACTCGCCTGCGGTTCAGCTGCTTGCGCGACAATCGTCGCTGCAAATATCCGGAGGCTGAGCGGTCCGTCGTTGCGTCTTCACTTGAATGGCGGGCCTCTTGATATGCACATCGGCGAATCCGGAAATGTCTTTATGGGTGGCGCCATTGCCACATCATTTACTGGACATCTGGATCCAGCCCTCCTGCGGGAGCGCGAAAATGGGTGAGAATAAGCCGCTAAAATCGCCGGAATTGGTCACTTTCGGCTGCCGATTGAATACATATGAATCAGAAGTCATGCGCGGCCATGCCATCGCAAGCGGCCTGACTAATGCGGTGATCGTAAATACGTGTGCGGTTACCAATGAAGCAGAGCGTCAGGCGCGCCAAGCTATCCGCAAAGCCCGACGGGATCATCCGAACTCGGAAATTGTCGTCACCGGATGTGCGGCACAAACCAATCCCAAACAATTCGCTGAAATGCCCGAAGTAGATCGCATTCTTGGGAATCTGGAGAAACTGGAACCGGCGGCCTTTGGTCTGGAAAAGACAGAGCGCGTTCAGGTCAACGACATCATGTCAGCGGAGGAAACTGCAGGTCATTTGATTGAAGGCTTTGAGGGCCGCGCGCGGGCCTTTCTACAAATTCAAAATGGATGTAACCATCGCTGTACATTCTGCATCATTCCTTATGGCCGCGGGAATAGCCGGTCGGTTCCGCTCGGCGCAATTGTCGAACAGGCCCGGACGCTCTCAAAAAATGGGTATAAGGAGTTTGTCCTGACCGGCGTCGATATTACTGCTTATGGTGAGGATTTACCCGGCACGCCTACATTGGGTCAAATGTGTCGGCGGTTGCTAGCCGCAGTTCCTGAATTACAGCGATTGCGCTTGTCATCTCTTGATCCGGTGGAAGTGGATGATGATTTGTGGCGGCTCATCGAAACTGAACCTCGCCTGATGCCGCATTTACATATCAGTTTGCAGGCCGGCGATGATATGGTTCTAAAGCGGATGAAGCGGCGGCATTTGCGGGCAGATGTATATGAATTTGTCGAAAAAGCGAGACGCCTTCGCCCGGATGTGGTTTTTGGCGCAGACATCATTGCCGGTTTTCCAACGGAAACCGAAGAAATGGCCGCCAATAGTCTCAATCTGATCAAAGAGTGCGACATCGCCTATATGCATGTATTCCCCTATTCTGCACGCCCGGGCACGCCAGCTGCAAAAATGCCGCAAGTTCCCGGAAACCTCCGCAAAGACCGGGCAGCCGAGCTCCGGGCGGCCGGTGATAAAAATTTATCTGCATTTTTAGACACGCTCGTCGGGACGCAGCAAGCAGTCCTCGTCGAAAATGAAGAGACCGGTCGCACCGCCCATTATGCACCTGTTACTTTCGATTTTAAGGCATGTCCCGGAGAAATCATTAACGTCACCATCAATAAAACGGATGGCAAGAAGCTATCCGCCAGTACAGTTAGTTGAATTCATAATATGAGTGATAAAGAAGAAAAAAAAGGCTGGTTTCGGCGTTTACATGATGGCCTGAAACGATCCTCCAGTGCAATTTCTACCGGCATCACGGATATCTTCACCAAGCGCAAGCTGGATGATGATGTTCTGGAAGAATTGGAAGAGCTCCTCATCACGTCGGATCTCGGCGTCTCCACAGCTGCACGAATTACAGCCAATATCGCGAAGACGCGGTATGACAAGGAAATCGAGCCGGACGAAATTCGCGAAGCATTGGCCGACGAAGTGACAACGATCCTCGCGCCCGTCGCGCAGCCGTTCGTCCTAATGGAGGATCGAAAGCCACATATCGTATTGGTTGTCGGCGTTAACGGTTCTGGGAAGACGACGACCATTGGCAAGCTTGCTCATCAGTTTCGACAAGCTGGTAAAAAAGTTATCCTCGCGGCAGGTGACACTTTCCGCGCTGCCGCTATTGAACAGCTTCAAATCTGGGGTGAGCGGACAGGATGCGATGTTGTCACGACAAAAGTCGGAGGTGACGCCGCTGGACTTGCCTATTCCGCAATTGAAAAAGCACAGTCGGAAAATGCGGACCTGCTTCTTATTGATACGGCAGGAAGACTACAAAATAAGAGTGATTTGATGGCCGAGCTTGAAAAAGTTATTCGCGTTATTCAAAAACTAGATAGCGAAGCCCCCCATTCATGCCTTCTGGTACTGGATGCGACAACCGGGCAAAATGCCCTGAACCAAACAGAAATTTTTGGCAAAATTTGTGATGTCACGGGATTGGTGATGACGAAACTCGATGGCACGGCGCGCGGAGGCGTTCTGGTCGCTATTGCCGATAAATTTGGCTTGCCCGTCCATGCAATCGGCGTCGGTGAGGGTGTAGAAAATCTACAGTCTTTTGAAGCCCGTGATTTTGCACGAGCGCTTTCCGGCCTCAATAACAATCAGAAGGATTGATCAGCGATCATGGCAACCCGTAGAATGCCCACCGGCCTGAAACCGGCAACCGAATTTGGTCCCTTGCTCATTTTCTTCGCCGCATACTATTTCGGCGATCTCTATCTGGCGACCGGCGCAATCATGGTGACGACGCTCATTTCCCTTGCCATCTCCTATTATTACACAAAAACACTTCCGACGATGCCGCTGGTAACGGCGGTGGTGGTTATGGTTTTTGGCGGATTGACCCTGTATCTAGAGGATGAAACCTTCATCAAAATGAAGCCGACGATCGTCAACACGATGTTTGCCGCCATTTTATTTGCGGGCCTGCTCTTCGGGAAATCTTTTATCAAGGTCCTGTTTGATAATTTCTGGAACCTGGATGATATCGGATGGAAAAAACTGACGATCCGCCTGGCCGTCTTTTTTCTGGTGATGGCCGTGTTTAACGAAATTGTCTGGCGCAATTTCTCCACTGATATATGGGTCAATGTTAAGGTATTTGCGTCTCCCGCCCTTACCTTTGTATTTTTTATGGCGCAAGTCCCCTTTATTACAAAACATACTGTTGAAAAAACCGCAGACACCGACGAATGAGCCTTTCCTATTTCCCCCTGGATGGAAATGACTTTCGGTTCACTTTGGGACTGCGCGCCTTGAAGGACCGGTCCTGGTTGCATGAAGATCAGAACTTTCGCGCAGACTTGGTGGAAAAAGACCGGGTCCTCGCCAAATATTACGATCATGTTGTCGCCACGCATCCCGGGTCACTGCAGGCACAGCAGAAAATACTTGAGCTGGTGCGGTCCGAGCTCCAATCCACTTCTCCCAAAATTGAATGCCCTGTGCTGTTCAAATCAGACGAAATTCCAATTGTCGTCGCAGCACGACATGTTCAAGAAGATCTCGTCTTGATGCGAGAAAGCAACAACGGCTATATCCTGATGGCCGCCTGCGTATGTTTTCCAACAGGCTGGAATTTACAAGAAAAGGTCGGAAAGCCGCTTATGACCATCCATGATCCGGTTCCAGATCTCAATGCACGGATCGGCAATCCCATCGATCGATTTTTTCAAAACCTGAAGGAAGGGAAAAAAGTCGAGCGGTTCAACTGGGGTTTATACGATTGTGCTGATCTTTTCCAGCCCGCATGGTTTCGTGACGCTCACCGTAATACCACGCAAATAGATAGTGAGAATATCGGTCAAAAAGTGTTTTTCAGGGTGGAACGCCAAACCCTGCAACGTCTATCCAATAGCAAGGACATCCTGTTCACTATCCGAATTTTTACAAATACTCTGGATGAAGTAGTGAGTGAAAAAGAACGGGCGTCAAAACTTTTTCAGAGCATGCTGTCCATGCCCGGTTCCATCAAAAAATATAAATCTATCAACCGTTTCGAGGCGCACTTAATGGCTTATCTAAAAGCAGCCTCGATCTAATTTCCAAAAACTGTCGTTAAAATTTCAGTCGTGCGTTTCACCGGATCATTTCGAATAGCCGCCTCTTCAATGGCGAGATAGTGGAATAACCCTTCAAGCGCTTGATCCGTCGCATGATCTGTCAGATCACCCTTTAAATCCGGTACCAGAGGATAATCATTATACTCTGCTGTCAAACTCTCATAAGCAGAAATTGCCCCCACATCGTTCAGCGATTGCTCCATAATCGGGCGTACCGTTTCCTTTAAATCAGCCGTGGTGACTTTTCGAAAATATTGTGTCGCAGCATCATCTGGCCCGTTATAAATCCCTTGCGCATCTTCAAGGGTCATTTCCGTGATCGCCGTATAGAATATTTCCTTGGTTTTTGGCGCCGCCGCTTCAGCCCCCCGGTTCAACCGCTCTTCCACGTCATCGGCCATATCGGAGAGGCCGAATTTTTTCAAAAGAACTTGCGCTTGCTGCATTTCCTCAGGCAAGGGAATATGAATACTTGGATCACCATTATATCCGTCGTTCGCGCCAACCTGGCCGACCACAGTGTCGGTTCCAACTCGGAGCGCTTCTTTCAAGCCTTCCGTTATTTGATCCACATCCAGATTGCTAACTGCTGAAGAAGAGGAAGACGATCCACCTGTAACCGTATTCGTCGTATCGGTTACGGATTTTTGGATATTGTCTAACAGGCCTGCTGCCTCGACAGACATATTAAAGCTGATGCCAATAATGCCAGCCACAATACTTTTTGCTATCAAATTCCGCATGTTACTTTCCTATCCAAACTCTGTTACCGCTTGAGCATCTCGAACGATTTTTTCAGCATATCCCCTTCCGCATTGCTAAAGGGAACGAAACTTTCCTGATCTTTTATCTGCTCATATTGATGTAGGGCCCAGTATACGGTTGGAAAAGCCAAATTATCCCATGGTATTTCTGCCCAACTGAAAAGCTGAACATCCAGAGATTCTTCGCCGGCGGAAAATTCAGGTTTATCGAGCGTTGCCCGATACATCACTTGAACCTGACTGATATGCGGAACGTTATACAAGGCCAGCATATCGCGGATACGAATTTTCGCCAGAGCCTCTTCATAAGCTTCCCGCATGGCCCCTTCCGCCGTCGTTTCATTTTGTTCCATATACCCTGCCGGTAACGTCCAGAATCCTTTTCGAGGATGGATGGCCCGCTTGCAGAGCAGAAACTTGTCTTCATAGGTGACAACAGATCCCACTACAATCTTGGGGTTTTCATAATGGACCCAACCGCAATCGGAACACACATGGCGTTCCATGCTGTCGCCTTCCGGTATTTCACGCTTGAACGCATAATCTTTTGGATCTAATGAGGCCACGTAATCTGTTCTTTCGCCACTTTGTTTTATTACAGAGCGAGAAGGCTACGGTATTCCACTCTTCTTGCCAAGAAATAGCAGAAGATTTTATAGATCATTTATCGGTGAGTTCGCCGATTGATTTTGTAACGGCTTGATACAGCTGACTACCCTTTGGCGCCAACTGTTGCAATCGAATCCAGAGCACCAGCGCCTCGTCATCTCGGCCCGCTTGAGCTTCCGCCACACCGACATACCAAAGAGCCTGTGGTAGCTCAGAATCAAGGGTCAGAACTTTTCGGTAGAGTTCAATAGAACGGCCGGGAATATCGGCTGAACTGTCTGAGGCCTGAATGAGAGCAAAGGCTTCTGCCGCCATTGCTGCAACATCATTTACTACCAGAGCTGACGCTCTTCCATAAGCATCCGCGGATTTGTCAAACTCGTTTAAAGTTGCGTAAACCTGGCCCAACCGCATCAAACCTTCATACTCCGGCGCGTCCTCCATTCGTGTCGACAGCCGGTCGACCATGGAGGCTATCATCGCCTGCCGATCGTCGGCGGACATATCTGCAGCTGCCGCAACGTCCTCCTCTGAAGGACCGGCTGTCGCAAATTTGGATTTGTCATCAAAAAGCGTTCCAAGGTCCCAGTTTATTTTCTCGGCGGTATCCCTTATTCGGCGTTGCAATATGGCAATGAAAGGTGCGTCAACCGGGCTTTCCTTGAACAATTTGATCCAGCTATCAAGGGCGTCTTTTTCTTTGCCCTGTTGTGCCAGTAGAACGGCCAGATAATAGCGTGCACCAGGGTGGCTGACATCAAGCTCACGGGCTTTGAGAAAGGCGTTTTCTGCATCGTCGTCAACGACGCCCTGAGCGTTAAAATAAAAATTCTCACCTGCGCCGACATATAGATCAGGATCGTTCGGAGCTAGGGTTGTCGCTTGCAAAAAGGTTTCCGCCGCTTCTTTGTAACGTTCCGAGCGTGAAAGACTTCTTGCAAGTAAAACCCAGCCATCAAGATTGTCCGGTTGCGACTTAAGCTGATCGATTAGCCTTTCAATCAATTGATCAATATTATCTCCAGCGAAAGCCGCTTTTTCCGCATCAATATCCCGGGACGCCAACGGTTGAGAGGGCTGCTCTGGGGACCCGAGGTCGAAATAAATAAACAAACTGGCCAATGGGATGCACAGCACCAAGCCAACAATGAGCAATCTATTGAGCTCGGGGTTGCCAGCAAATTCTATTTCTTCCTGCCGGCCGACGCGCAACATTCGACGTTTTATCTCAATTTCCAGGGAGTCTGCTTCTTCGCCACCAATTATTCCCTGCTTTACATCCCGCCGTAATTCGCTCAGTTGCTGTTCATAAACCTGCAGTCCGCCATCGGTCCTTGAAACGGAAGCCAGGCCTTTTTTCGTAAAAGGCCAGATTAGAATCCCAACGGAGACAACCAGGATAGCGCCAACAAAAAACCAGATCATTTCGGCAACTCATTGTTATCATCAGGCAGGATATGTTTGAAATTGGCTTCTTCTTCCGCAGTCAACGGGACGGTCTCTACATCGTCGGCGTTGCCACGCCCCCGAACGAACATTATGACCGCGATCCCTCCAAGTAGGAAAATTACCAACGGTCCCAACCATAAAATCGCTGTTCGGAGTTTAAAGGGCGGGTCCAGTAGAACCCAATCGCCATATCGCACGACCAGAAAGTTTTTTACCTGCGCGTCTGAATCTCCGGCTAGGATGCGTTCACGAACAATTTGACGCAGATCCCTTGCCAAGTCCGCATTACTATCCATGATCGATTGATTTTGACAGACAAGACACCGGATTCCTTCGGAGATTTCACGGGCGCGGATTTCCTGCGCAGGATCTTCCAGTTGCTTTTCCACAAACACGGCGCCAGCGCTGGCAATGAAAAAGACCGCGAAAATAGTCGCGATAAACCCGGATCGAAAAATCGCGCTCAAGAATTGTTCTCCTCGAGAAGCGGCTCAATCCGCTGCTCATAAATATCCTGGCTGACCGGCCCGATAATTTTGTCCAATATTTTCCCGTCAGGGCCAATGACAAAGGTTTCGGGCACACCATAGACACCAAAATCTATTCCAACCCGTCCCTTTTCATCCATCCCCGTCTTGACATAAGGATTGCCGTTGCGTTTAAGCCATTTGGCGGCCGCATCGGGTTTATCTTTATAATTCAGCCCATAAATATCCACTTTACCTTGCTTTTTCAGTTCCATAAAAAGCGGATGTTCCGCCAAACAAGCAACACACCAGGAAGCAAAGACATTAAGGAGCGTAACTTTTCCGGTTTTCAAGTCTGTAGAGGCCAGATCAGGCCCGTATCCAGGAACGCCTGAAAGCGAAAATTCCGGAACCGGTTTACTCAACAATTCGGACGGGATCTCTGAGGGGTCCAAATTGAAAAGGGCGTACCACATGATCACAGCTATTGCCGAAAAAGTTAAAACCGGTGCTAAAAACCGTAACCGCATTGTCGAGCCTTATATGTGAGTGGGGGCTTCTTTGCCCTTGATTTCTACTTGTCTCTTTTTCGGTGCGCCCAGTCGCAACCGTCTGTCACTCAAACTCAGAAAGCCGCCAAAAAACATGGTCAAACAGCCGAGCCAGATCCAGGAAATAAACGGTTTGTGATAAATCCTCGTGGCATAGCCACCAGCACCGTCTTCATCGCCAATAACAACATACAGATCGGCCGTTAGCATCGGACGAATTGCAGCTTCTGTCGTCATCATTGGCGGATCTGTATAAACCCGCTGTTCCGGAAACATCTGATATCCTGCACCGCCATGTTTGGAGGCAGTAAACGAGCCACGAAGTGCATTATAATTGGGCCCTACAATCTGCTCGGCTCCGTTGAACTTAAAATCATAACTCCCGACAGTGACGGTTTCGCCCGGTTTCATAATACCAAGCCGTTCCGACTGCCACGCTTCAGAAGCAGTAATACCAAGCACAACCAGCGCGACGCCTATATGCGCGATTGTCATGCCATGAGCGCTGCGCGGGAGTGTCACCATACGACGCCAACTGGAATTGAACGGTGCGCGAAATAATCTGATACGATCCGCCCATTCAATAAGGGAGCCAACCAAAAGCCAGGCAAAAAGGCCCATACCGACCAAGGCCAAAATTGGTCCATCGGTTTGCAGCCACCAGGTCAGGCCGAGAACAATGAGCGCAGCGAACATGGCAAATTTCAATCGCGACAAGGCACTTCCAAGATCTGCTCTTTTCCAGGGAAGAAAAGGGCCGAACGCCATGGCAATAACCAACGGCACAGCAAGCGGCAAAAAGGTGGCGTTGAAATAGGGCGGCCCGACGGAAACCTTCTCTCCGGTAAAAGCATCCAGAAAAATAGGATAAAGTGTTCCGAGCAATACCGTCGCAGCTGCTGTTGATAACAGCAGATTATTGAGAACCAACGCGCCCTCCCGGCTTATGGGGGCAAATAATCCACCGCCTTTCATTGCCGGCGCGCGCACGGCGTAGAGCACCAACGAACCGCCGATAACAAAAACTAGGAACATCAAAATAAATACACCACGGGCCGGATCGGAGGCGAAGGCATGAACGGAATTCAACACACCGGATCGAACCAGGAAGGTGCCAAGCAAACTCAGGCTAAACGCAATAATGGCCAGCAGAATTGTCCAGTTCTTCAATGTATCGCGCTTTTCAACGACAATGGCCGAATGCAAGAGTGCTGTCGCCGCCAGCCACGGCATAAAGGATGCGTTTTCGACAGGATCCCAGAACCACCAACCGCCCCAGCCCAATTCGTAATAAGCCCACCAGGAGCCGAGTGCGATACCGATAGTTAGAAATGCCCAGGCCGCCAAAGTCCAGGGGCGTACCCAACGCGCCCAGGCTGGATCAACCTTACCTTCAATTAACGCTGCAATTGCGAATGAGAAGGTCACCGAAAGCCCAACATAACCCAGATATAAAAAGGGTGGATGAAAGGCGAGGCCTGGATCCTGCAACAACGGATTTAGACCATTGCCGTCGAAGGGCGCGGGAACTAGACGTTCGAAAGGGTTCGACGTAAACAGCACAAAGAGGAGAAATCCAACACCAATCAATCCCTGAATGGCCAGAACCCGTGCTTTCAAGCTATCGGGGAGATTACGGCCAAACAACGCCACGGCAAATCCGAACAGCGCCAAAATCCAGACCCAAAGCAGAAGCGATCCTTCATGATTACCCCATACACCACTGATTTTATATAGTAGCGGTTTGAGAGAATGCGAATTGCTGGCGACATTCAGAATTGAGAAATCGCTGGTCACATAGCCGACCGTCAGACAGATAAAGGCGCCGGTCAAAGCGGCAAACTGAACAAAGGAAGCATTTTCTGCAAGTTTCATCAGCGCGGCGTTCTGTTTATGCGCACCGATAAGCGGCAAGATACCCTGGCAGATCGCTGTTACCAATGCCAGCACCAGAACAAATTGGCCAAGTTCGGCGACCATTATTTATTTCCCTCAGGTTGCCAATGTCCTGATTTTTTTAGACTGTCGGCAACTTCGGGCGGCATATAGTTTTCGTCATGTTTGGCCAATACATTAGAGGCGACGAAGATGCCGTCCTCATTCAATTGGCCTTCTGTGACAACCCCTTGCCCTTCACGAAACAAATCCGGCAATAATCCTTCAAACGTCACGGGCACAGACTCGGCCAAATCCGTGACGCGAAACTGAACAATCACCCCCTGCTTCACAACGCTTCCTTCTTCAACCAACCCACCCAGACGAAAGGTTCTGCCTGCCGGCACCGGTTTTTCAGCAAGGTCTGAAGGGCTATGAAAAAACACAAGACTGTCTTCGAAAGAGGTTAACACTAATGCTGCTGCTACTGCCAGCACGCTCATTCCGGCAATGACAAAGTACAAGCGTTGTTTTTTGCGTGTCATCCCGTACCCTTCGACGAGGACGCAGATGCGTCGTTTCGGCTGCTTGGTCGTTCTTGTTCAACCGCCTTCAAATTTTTCTCGATCGCCTTTAGTTTCGATTGGCTCCAGATATACAAAAATAAGAGGCAGATGGCGGAAATGGCATAAGACGGCCATACAAAAACAGCATATCCGCCCATATTAAAAAATGTGTCGACTTTATCCATCGGTTCCATCAATTCTTACTGTAAACTTCGCGTGACCTGGTCAATCCATCATATATCGCTTATCGACCCAAAATACACGCAACAACAACAATTATGCGTCACAATGCCGCGATGACCGGCATCCAGCTATTTATCCCGTAACGCATTCATTTGCTGAATTCTGAGACGGCGTCCCAAGATTTCCGCTTTCACCCGAATAATCCAGACCATCAAGAAGAAAGAGGAATAAGCCAATATCATAATCAACAAAGGCGTCAGAATTGAGCTGTGTATTTTGGGGCCTTGCATTGTTGCGACGCTTGCCGGTTGATGCAGCGTATTCCACCAATCCACGGAAAATTTAATGATGGGTACATTTATGGCGCCAACTAGAATGAGGATAGTGGCAGCTTTAGCCGCTTTGTTTGGATCTTCAAAACTTTCCCAAATGGCCATATAGCCGAGATACAAAAATAGAAGAATAAGCATGCTTGTTAAACGAGCGTCCCAGACCCAATACGTCCCCCACATGGGTTGACCCCAAAGCGATCCGGTTACAAGCGCCAGAAATGTAAAACTTGCCCCAATCGGAGCGGCGGCTTTGGCAGACAAATCGGCGACGGGATGTTTCCAAATCAACCCGACAGCAGAGGATACGGCCATCATCGTATAAATCGACAGAGCCATCCAGGCCGCCGGCACATGTACAAACATTATCCGGACTGTTTCACCTTGTTGATAGTCAGGCGGGGCAACAAACAATCCAAAATAAAGTCCGGCAACCAGCAGAATACCCGTTGCGCCCACAGACCACGGGTAGACAGCAGAGATTATCTTCAAGAACCGTCGAGGGTTGGCATATTTATGTAAATCAATCGCCATTGTTTCTCTAGTTGCATTTAGTCAAATGTTAATCGCAAAGCCGCGGCAGCTGCCACCGGACCAACAACTACCGCCCCCAATGAAATACCGGATAGTAACAAAAGGTGCGAAGTTACAGGTAACACGGCAGTTGCAGCTTCAACAGCAGCAACGCCAAAAATCAATACAGGTATATATAGAGGTAAAACCAAAAGCGACAACAATACGCCGCCGCGTCGCATTCCGACAGTCAATGCCGCGCCAATAGTCCCTATCAAACTTAATGTCGGTGTCCCGATGAGTAGCGCCAGCACCATAACCCAAATCCCCGCCAGGTTCATATTCATCGACAGAGCCAGTATGGGCGAAATGATGATGAGGGGCAGAACCGAAGAAACCCAGTGCGCACAGACTTTGCTGAGAATCAGCATTTCCAAGGGCAAGGGGCCCAAGACCAACAAGTCAAGGGAACCGTCCTCATAGTCCGCTTGAAATATACGGTCCAGCGTCAGCAAGCACGCAAGGAGTGCGCCGACCCAAATTACACCAGCAGAAATTCTGGATAAAATGTTCAGTTCCGGGCCAACACCGAGCGGAAACAGCACGATGACAATGACGAAAAAACTAAGGCTGAGAGAAATGGCGCTACCCTGACGATAGCTCAGCTTCAAATCTCGCCGAAGAATAGAAAGAAAGCTTCTCATTGGCTCACCATACTATCCAGGTCAAGTGAGGAGGATGAGCTCAGGCTAAGGGGCTGATGTGTTGAGTAAAGAATTGTCCCGCCCTCTTCGAGATGACGGTCCATCTGATTTTTCACCAGATCTATGTAAGATTGATCTAAAGAGCTAAAGGGCTCGTCCAAAATCCAAAGCGGCGTTTTAATAATTAGCAGCCGGGCTAAATTTACCCGTTTTTTTTGACCGGCCGACAACAATCCCGTCGGCGTCTCGCGTAAAGGATCAAGCTCGAATTCGGAAAGCGCGTGATCAATAGTGCCATCGCCGCGATACTGAGCCCAAAAATTCAGGTTTTCGGCCACCGTCAGCGCCGATTTCAATGCATCTTGATGGCCGACATACAGGAACTGGCTACGATAGCTGTCCGGATCTTCGAAACAACTTTCGCCTAGCCATTTCATGTCACCTTGAACCGGTTTCAATAACGTCGCGCAAATACGGAGCAGTGAAGATTTCCCCGCACCGTTCTTGCCCCTGACCCAAAGCGCTTCCCCAGCAGATACATCAAAAGAGACATCTTCAAAAACAAGATGATCCGAACGGATGCAGACCAATTTTTCAACGCTTAAGCTCATAAAATAACAGCTTCATTCCAAAACACTAGAAATCCTCTGCCATGACTACAGGATTGCTGCTATTAGCGCAAATCATAGCACCGCAGCGTCAATAAAGTTGTTATTCGTAAGTTCGAACGTCGTCGATGACTTTGCCATCATTCGCCAGGCTTCCAGCAGCTACGAATTCGACAGACCCACGAACTTTGCAGAGATTTTGTATGGATACTTCAATGGCGGCTTTGAGTTGGTCATTCGCCTCAGCACGCATCTCGCACTGTAACATCATGGCATCCACGTTGTTATCACTGCTCACCACGAGCCTTACTTTATGGATTTCGTCATGGCGTTTTTGAACCGCAACCACCTGCGAAGGATCTACAAACATGCCTTTAACTTTCGCCCTTTGGTCAGCACGCCCCATCCAGCCCTTAATTCGGGCATTGGTTCGACCACAAGGGCTCTGACCTTCCAGTATCGCAGACATATCACCGGTGGCGAATCTAATAAGAGGATAGGTCTTGTTAAAACATGTGACCAGTACTTCACCGACCTCTCCGGTTGCAACAGGATCGCCGGTTCCTGGACGGACGATTTCAACAATGACACCTTCATCGATAATCATGCCTTCCATCGCGTCACTCTCATAGGCGATCAACCCAACATCAGCCGTTCCATAGGACTGAACAACAGATTTCATCCCCAAATCGATTAATGTAGACCGGAGGGAAGGCGGTAAAGCTTCACCGCCAACACTTGCTTGGGTGATGGAGGATATATCGAGGCCAGCTTCCTGACCTTTCTCCAGCAAAATTCGAAGAAAAGAGGGCGTTCCAACATAGGCTTTAGGCCGCAAATCACTAATAGCTTGAAGCTGCATTTCCGTATTTCCAACACCTGCAGGAAATACGGGACACCCGACTGCCCGTGCGCCGCTTTCCATCATCATTCCAGCGGGCGTCATATGATAGGAAAAAGTGTTGTGCACTAAGTCTCCGGGACGAAACCCCGCGGCCCACATAGCTCGGCCCATGCGAAAATAGTCTTTCACTTCCTGCCCAGGTTCATAAATAGGGCCGGGTGACATGAAAATATTCGCAAGTTTTTCTACTGGTTCAGCATTTAATCCGCCAAATGGAGGCGACTTTTTTTGCTGTAGCATCAAATCGGATTTTCTTGTGACAGGCAAATCTGACAGAGCTTCAAATCCGTCAACGGATTTCGCGTCAATGCCGTCTAGAATCTCAGCAAAATACGTAGAATTCGCTTTTGCGTATGTAATATGGTCCACAAGAGCAAGAAACTGTTCCTGATTGCGCTGTTGCTCATCACGGGTTTCAAGAGAATCGTAATACGTGTCTGCGGCAGTCATGCGGCACCTATCGAATAGTTGGATTTAGAGAGGTAGGTTACGCCAGCCAACGTTTGCGGCGACGATAATGTTTTACATCCCGAAAACTTTTCCGGCCATCACCACCAAGGCCGAGATAGAACTCTTTCACATCTTCGTTGTTGGCCAAGTCGGAGGCGTTCCCGTCCATCACAACACGGCCATTTTCAAGAATGTAACCATAATGGGCATATCTCAAAGCAATGGTCGCATTTTGTTCGGCAACCAGAAAGCTAACACCGGTTTCTTCGTTCAATCGCTTGACGATCTCGAAAATTTCTTCAACCAGTTGTGGCGCCAGGCCCATTGACGGCTCATCGAGAAGAATTAGATTTGGTTCTGCCATGAGAGCGCGACCGACGGCCACCATCTGTTGCTCGCCACCGGAAATGTACCCAGCTAAGGAGGTCCGGCGTTCTTTCAGGCGAGGAAAATAGTGATAAACTTTTTCAAGTTCCTTGTTAATAACAGCACGACCGCCTTTTCGCGTGTAGGCACCAGTAAGAAGATTTTCCTCTACGGTCAAATGCTCGAAACAATGACGCCCTTCCATGACTTGAATAACACCTTCGGTCACCAGTTCTGACGGCGACTTCTCGGTAATATCAGTTCCTTTGTATTCAATATTGCCTTTCGTAACCTCCCCGCGCTCAGAGCGGAGGAGGTTCGAAATGGCTTTGAGAGTAGTTGTCTTACCAGCACCGTTAGCGCCGAGAACAGAAACGATAGCGCCCTCGGGCACCTCCAAAGACACGCCTTTTAGAACCAAGATAACATGGTCATAAATGACTTCGATATTATTGACCGTCAAAAGCGGTTCTTTAGAAGTACTCATAAGCTCAGCTCACTCTTTCCTAGTATGGTCTTATTTGCAGGTGGCGCGTGTAAGACCTTTTTCTTTCAGGTATTTGTCCGCAGAAGCTTTAATCGCGGGTTGCACCATTTCATCAATCGGCTGGATCCAATCCGTGATCATCGACCACTTGCCTCCGTCCCACTGTTGAATTTTGACACCGCCACCGGTACCGACATGGTTCTCACAGGTGACAGTAATATTTGGAACGATACCCTGTGCACCTAACGCTTTCGCGCGCTCTGGCGTCATATCAATATTTTCCAGGCCCCAACGAAGCTGTTCAGCTGTAATGGACGCAGCACCGAATTTCTTCTGCGCCAGCAAAATACCTTCATGAACTAATACTTGAGACGCAACCGCGCGGTTATACAGCACTGTACCCACATGATCCGCACCTGTTCCATTGCCTTTAGCATAGACAAATTTTTCGATATCCTGGATCACAGGAAAGTCTTTTCCAGAACCGGAGAAAGCCGCGCTTTTATAACCCTTGGCCGCTGCTCCCGCTGGCACAGTGTCGACTTCCGCGCCTGACCACCAGTTACCGATGAAATGATCGCTTGGGAAGTTAATGTTAGAGGCTTCTTTGATAGCCGTCTGGTTCATGACACCCCAACCCCACATAGTGATGAAGTCCGGTTTATTCCGGCGAATTTGTAGCCATGTTGCTTTTTGCTCAATGCCCGGGAAGGACACTGGATACAATTGGATCTCAAAACCAAATTTCTTGGCTGCTGCTTCAAACAACGGAATTGGCTCTTTACCGTAGGCAATATCAAGATAAACAAGAGCAATTTTTTTACCCTTTAGATCTTCAATGCTTCCACCGGACATTGTGCCCATATATTTCAAAATAGCTGTAGCCTGTCCCCAATAGTTTGTGGACATCGGGAAAATAAACGGAAAGGCTCCGCCATCACCGGCATCAGAGCGACCATAACCCATGGATACAATATTGATCTTGTCAGAGACAACGCGATCCGCAAGTGCATATGTCACTCCCGTGCTCAAAGGATGATAGACCAACGCACCTTTGTTGTTGTTCTTTGTCCGTTCGTAGCATTCAACACCACGGTCCGTGTTATAGCCAAATTCACATTCATCTGTGATAATCTTTGCGCCACCAACACCGCCATCACGCTCGTTGATCATAGCCCAATAATCCGCAAATCCATCTGCGAAAGGGACACCGCCCGGTGCAAAAGGTCCTGTACGGTACACCAAGCTTGGAAGATACAAACTTTCTTCTGCTGCGGCGGGTGCCGGAGCTGTAAATGGAGCTGCCAACACGGCGGCACCAACTACACTCAAAAACATATTCTTAAACTTCATCATTTTCCTCCCAGGTAAATCTCGAAAAGAGCGGTTTCCTGCCGCCGAGATAATATATCGTTGCAAGGCAATAGATAAAAAGCAAGCTCTTACCTGTTCCTGTCAACGGTTCAATATGGAAATGGCCAGGTTCTCAGCTTCTCTTTGCCAATACTCCACAGTCTTGCAAGCCCATGCGGCTCAACAATAAGAAAGAACACAATCAGGATACCAAAAACCATAAATTCGATATGAACGACCAAATCAACGGCTAGGTTCATTCCCAGCATTGGTGGGACGTTGTTTAGAAAAATCGGGAGCAATGTTATAAAAGCCGCGCCGATAAAGGCACCCATAATACTCCCGAGGCCACCAATAATGATCATAAACAAGATTGAAAAGGACCGGTTTATGCCGAAAGCTTCCGGTTCTACTGTACCCAAATGAACAAAGGCCCAAAGCGCACCGGCAACCCCGCATAAAAACGAACTTACAGCAAAAGCTGACAATTTTGTCTGCAGGGGTCTGAAGCCGATAATCTCGGCAGCAATGTCCATATCGCGGATTGCCATCCAGCCGCGGCCAATATGACTGCGAATCAGATTTTTCGTTGCCAAAGCTAAAACAACCACAAAACTTAATGTGAAAACGTATTTCTTTGTCGAAGTATCAAATACATATTCTAAGCTTGTAAAAGGCAGACCGATGGCAAGTGGTGGTGCTGTAATAACCCCTGACGCACTGTAATTCGTAAACCAACCTACTTTAATAAAAAGCCATTCAATAAAGAACTGAGCGGCCAATGTGGCCACTGCCAAATAGAAACCCTTAATCCTCAAACTTGGAATACCGAACATAATGCCGACCGCAGCGGCCATCAGGCCACCCATCAACAAGACGAGGATAATAGGCATATCGGGCATGCCTGTGGCGAATTTATAAGCCATAAAAGCACCGACCGCCATAAACCCGCCTGTCCCGAGAGATAATTGGCCGGCATATCCCGTCAGCACATTCAAGCCTAAAGCCGCAAGGGCTAAAATCAAAAATGGAATAAAAATAGCAGAGATCAAATAGTCACTTGCAAACAGCGGTACGCCGAAAAAGGCAACGAGGAGGATCAGGTACACTCCAATGCGGTCCTGACGAAGTGGAAAAATCGCCTGATCTTGTTTGTAACTGGAACTGAATTGACCGGATTCACGATAAAACATGCCGATTACACCCTTTCGATAATTTTTTCACCGAACAATCCTTGTGGTCGGAAGAGTAAAAAGACCATGGCCAACATATAGGCAAACCAGTTTTCGATCGCCCCGCCAATGAACGGGCCAATGTAGATTTCTGCCAGCTTTTCCCCGGCCCCAATAATCAAGCCGCCGACGATGGCGCCCGGGATCGAGGTAAAGCCACCAAGAATTAGAACAGGTAGAGCTTTCAAAGCGACCAGGCTAAGGCTGAATTGGACACCAAGCTTCGTCCCCCACATGATACCGGCAATCAAACCGACCAATCCGGCAACCGACCATACAATTATCCAGATATGGTGAAGGGAAATACCGACCGAAAGGGCCGCCTGATGATCATCGGCAACAGCACGCAGCGCCCGGCCAACCTTCGTCTTGCTGAAAAAGATGGCAAGGCCGGCGACCATAATGGCGGCGACAACACCGGCAACCAGTTCCAGTTTGTCGATTAAGATATCGAAAATGAACAGCGGCCCGGTCGGAATACCGATATCCAATACTTTAATATCGCTACCCCAGATAGTTTGCCCGAAACCGTCGATAAAGAAAGTAATCCCGATCGTCGCCATAAAGAGAATGATGGGCTCCTGATTGACGAGTTTTCCGAGAACAAGTTTGTCGACCAAATAAGCCAAAATAACCATGATAAGAACGGCAAGGACAAAAGCCACAGGCCAGGGAACACCAAGTTTCTCCTGAATGCCCACAAAGCTTAGGGCGGCGAAAAGCATCATGGCGCCCTGTGCAAAGTTAAAGACGCCGGAGGCTTTGAAAATCAGTACGAAGCCGAGCGCTATGAGTGAGTACAGCGTTCCCGTGAGAAGGCCGCTGATCAACACTTCGAGAAAAAAGTAAAATTCACCTAGAAAATCTTGCATCGTATGCTCCAGCTACCGGCTTAGTGGCCGCCGCCCAAATAGGCGTCAATTACATTTTGGTCGGCACGAACAGCGTCAGGTGTGCCATCCGCTATTTTCCCGCCATAATCAAGGACGAGCACACGGTCAGAAATATCCATCACGACGCCCATATCATGTTCAATCAAACAAATTGTCGTACCAAACTCCTGATTTACATCCAGAATAAATCGGCACATATCTTCTTTTTCTTCCAAATTCATACCTGCCATCGGTTCGTCCAGCAGCAGTAGGTCCGGTTCAGCCGCCAGCGCTCGTCCGAGCTCAACCCGCTTTTGCAAGCCATAAGGCAGCCGGCCAACAGGTGTTTTACGAATCGCTTCAATTTCGAGGAAATTAATGATGTCTTCGACGAATCGGCGATGCTCTAGTTCTTCGCGTTCGGCGCGACCGCGCCAAATCAATGCAGACAAGATCCCTGATTTCATTTTCAGATTCCGGCCCGTCATAATGTTATCGAGGGTCGACATGCCTTTAAACAACGCCACGTTTTGAAAGGTACGACCAATTCCCTGTGCCGCAGCTTCATATGGTTTCATCTGACTGCGGGTTGTCCCTTTGTAGGTGATGGTCCCCTGCTGCGGATGATAGAACCCGTTGATACAATTCAACATCGAGGTTTTACCCGCACCATTCGGGCCAATAATCGCACGAACTTCACCTTCAAGAATATCAAAGCTTACATCTGCAATAGCCTTTACCGCTCCGAAGGAGAGGCTGATTCCTTTGACATCCAGTAAGATATCGCCAATTTTTCGAGTGTCTTCCAACATAAAAATACCGGTCCCTACCGTTATGAGGCGGCCTTAAGGGCCGGAAAAGTTTCACATTCTTTGATTTTCAAATCTGCCTTTAGCTGACCAGTCCGGCCATCTTCAAACGTCATTTGCGATTCGATTGAAATCATGTCTTTGTCTGAATAAAGCGCGTCGATTAATATGGCGTAGCGCTCCGCAACAATCCGCCGGCGCACCTTTCGTGTTCGGGTCAGCTCGCCATCATCCGCATCCAATTCTTTGTGCAAAATTAGAAAACGCGTTACTTGAGCGTTTACCAAATCACTATCGATCGCCAATTCTTGATTGACTTCTTCGACACATCCTTTGATCAATTCATAGACTTCATCGCGATTGCCGAGATCGGTATAGCTCGTATAAGAAATGCCCTGCCGCTCAGCCCAGTTACCTACTGCATCCAGGTCAATATTGATAAAGGCGGTAACGCTCTCGCGTTCGCCTCCATGGCACACGACTTCTTTGATCGATGGAAAAAATTTCAACTTGTTTTCAATATATTGCGGAGCGAACAATGTGCCATCAACCAACTTGCCCACATCTTTGGCGCGATCAATGATTTTCAGCTGACCGTCATCTGTAATGATACCGGCATCGCCCGTATGCACCCATCCGCTTTCCAGCTTTGTTTCGCGGGTTGCTTCTTCATTTTTATAATATCCAACGAATGCCCCAGGACTTTTGTACAAGACTTCTCCGGTGGTGTCGTCGATCATAACCTCGCATGCCGGAGCTGGCGGACCTACCGTATCTGAGCGAACATCATTGTTATTTTGAATACAGACATACGCGCAGGATTCTGTTTGGCCGTACAACTGTTTAAGGTTCATACCGAGCGAGCGATAAAAATTGAAAACTTCTGAACCAATTGGCGCACCCGCCGTATAGGAAATCCTGATTCTGCTAAAACCCAATCGATTTTTCAGCGGACCGAAAACCAAAATGTTACCAAGTGCATAAAGAAGGCGATCTTTCAACGATACAGGTTTTTTCTCCAGAATTTTCACGCCACAACGTTTGGCAACACCAATAAAATAGTGAAACATTTTTCGTTTAAGTGTGCCAGCATCTTCAATTCTAATCATTGTTTGGGTAAGCAAACTTTCAAAAATTGCAGGTGGTGCGAAGTAATATGTCGGGCCTAATTCCCTCAAATCAGACAAAACAGTTTCCGCGCTTTCCGGACAATTCACTGTATATCCCGCATGAAGAGCTTGAGCATAAGCGAAGAAATGGTCACCAACCCATGCCATCGGCAAATAGGACAGGACTTCATCTTTCTCCGTCAATCCTTCAAATTCCACCGACAGCCGGGCGGACTCCCATAAATTGAAGAAGCTCAGCATAACGCCCTTCGGGCGGCCCGTGGTTCCGGACGTATACAAGATGACAGACAAGTCTTCAATTTTACCCTTTGCTATCTCCGCTTCAAATAAATCAGGATGTGATTTTTCGTAGGCGCGCCCCGCCTCCTGAACGTCATCATAAAAATGCAGATAGTCTTGGTCATATAGCCGTAAACCCCGAGGCTCTTTATATATGATGTTCTTGATATCCGGGCATTCCGCCATGATCGACATTATTTTATCGACCTGCTCTTGGTCTTCCGCAAAAACCGCTTTTACTTCCGCATGCGCCAAAACATACTGGATTTCCTCTGCCACACCATCTTGATAAATCGGAACAGGAACCGCACCAATAGCCTGAGCGGCTGCAAAAGCCCAATAGAGTTTTGGTCTATTCGATCCAACAATTGCAATCTTGTCGCCGCGCCCCAAACCTAGTTTTGTCAATCCTAAAGCCAGAGCCTTAACGTTCTCTTGAACATCCTGCCAACTATACGTTTGCCAGATGCCATATTCTTTTTCACGAAAAGCAGAGGCTTGTGGTCGCTGATGCGCGTTACGGAGTAACAGTTTTGGAAATGTATCGTACCGTTTCAACTCAGTGTCATTTATTGTCATCGGCTGCCCGGATCCCAATTATCAAAATGTCGACCTCACTTGCGTTTTAAGACTTCTGGGAGCAAACAATAAAATTTCCGCGCGAATATATGGCGACAGTAATTTCAATCTGTCATCAACAGCTTTTTATATGTCGCTGCCGAGACGACCCTCCCAGATCAAGTAGTTTGTTGGCCACTACCGTTTTTAAGCTTTTCGCAAGCCTTGCTATCGTCAATAGTCGATATCTCCAGCCAAGGTCAAGAGGAAAACTGAAAATAGCAATTTACGAAAGAGAAATTACTCGACTTTTCATGAAAAATAGTAATAATGAAATAAAACAATCGTTTGTTATTTAAGTATAAAATAGTAATTTAATTATAATAATATAAAAAATTTACAATGTGACTACCATTTCGAATATTTTTTTGAATATAATTCATATTTAATAGTACGGGAAAAAATAGTACTGGCGTTTTTACAGTTATTTAGTTTGTATTGATTTTTTTTAATCTCATTAAGTAAAATCCTCTATCATCGGTCAACAACACACCCCTCATCTTCACGTCTATTACTTATGAAAATGCTGGCAGACGGTTCATAAAAACATTATCGAACTAATTTGAAGAAAAAATTTGCGGCCTAAAGAGGCATTTCTGGGCCTTTACTTTCTCGATCCTCACCTTATGGCTTGAGAAAATTTTAAAATTAGGGCACATACGAGCCATTAATTAACGGGCGCCAATTTCCAGGCGCCTTCCCGTTTCCCTTTGCATTAAGGAGCGAAGCGTTGACAACAATTGGTCACGATAGCCTAAATACCCGCCGAACACTCGAAATAGACGGCAAAAGTTATGATTATTACAGCATTTCAGCCGCGGAGGAGGCGGGCCTTGGAGACGTTTCTCGTCTTCCTTATTCCCTCAAAGTCCTTCTTGAAAACCTGCTGCGCCACGAAGACGGCCGCACGGTTACCTCAGAAGATGTTACGGCACTTGCCGGCTGGCTTGAAAATCAAAAGGCGGATCGGGAAATTGCCTATCGCCCTGCCCGAGTGCTTATGCAGGATTTCACGGGCGTTCCCGCCGTTGTTGACCTAGCCGCCATGCGTGACGCCATGGTTGCATTGGACGGCGATCCAGAAAAAATTAATCCCCTGGCGCAATGTGATTTGGTAATTGACCATTCAGTAATGGTGGATAAATCCGGTACTGCTGCATCATTTGGTGAGAATGTTGAGCTGGAAATGCAGCGCAACGGTGAGCGGTATGCTTTCCTAAGATGGGGTCAAAAAGCCTTTAATAACTTTCGTGTTGTTCCCCCTGGAACTGGGATTTGTCATCAGGTGAATCTCGAGTATTTGGCACAGACTGTTTGGACCACGAATGATCAAAACGGCACAGAGGTCGCCTATCCAGATACATTGGTGGGGACAGATAGTCACACAACAATGGTCAATGGGCTGGCTGTTCTCGGCTGGGGTGTCGGCGGCATTGAAGCCGAGGCTGTTATGCTGGGCCAACCAATCTCAATGCTTATTCCCGAAGTCGTTGGCTTCAAACTGACGGGCAAACTGAAAGAGGGAACAACAGCAACAGATTTGGTTTTGACGGTTACCCAAATGCTCCGGGCACAAGGCGTGGTTGGAAAATTTGTTGAATTCTACGGACCAGGTATCGCAGAACTAGCGTTGGCGGATCGGGCAACAATTTCAAATATGGCCCCTGAGTATGGCGCGACTTGCGGCTTCTTTCCAATTGATGCGGAAACCATCAACTATCTCAACTTCACAGCGAGAGATCCGGAAAGAGTAAAACTTGTTGAAGCCTACGCAAAGGCACAAGGTATGTGGCGTGACGAGTCAACAGCCGATCCCGTCTTTACAGCCTCTCTGGAGTTGGATATATCAACTGTTGAGCCGAGCCTCGCTGGGCCAAAACGCCCACAGGATAAAGTATTACTTTCGGACGCAGCACCAGCCTTCAATGAAGTCCTTCCCACACTTGCCGGCGATGCTTCTTTGGACGCACGAATAGATGTCAAGGGAACTGATTATGCGATTGGTCATGGCAATGTGATTATTGCTGCAATCACGTCTTGTACGAATACCTCCAATCCCAGCGTAATGCTTGCGGCGGGTTTGGTCGCACGAAACGCTCTAGCGAAAGGCCTTATGGTCAAGCCTTGGGTAAAGACATCCCTCGCACCGGGTTCCAAAGTAGTCACGGACTATCTTGCAAAAGCCGGCCTTCAAGACGATCTGGATGCCCTTGGATTCAACCTTGTTGGATATGGCTGCACGACCTGCATCGGAAATTCCGGCCCTGTGGCCCCGGCGATCGCCGATGCCATTGCCGAAGGTGATTTAGTTGCCTGCTCGGTTCTTTCCGGAAACCGGAATTTCGAAGGGCGAGTGAGCCCACAGGCAAAGGCAAACTATCTAGCCTCACCGCCCCTAGTTGTTGCCTATGCCATTGCCGGTTCCATGAATATAGATATTACGAAAGACCCATTGGGAAATGATCAGGACGGTAACCCTGTTTACTTAAGCGATATATGGCCAAGTAATGCGGAAGTACATGCTACTGTTCGCGAGGCAGTTACGCGTGATATGTTTGCCACTCAGTATGCTGACGTGTTTTCTGGTGACGACGCCTGGAAGTCCATCAAAACAGCTGAAGGGCAAACCTATACGTGGGACAATACATCGACTTATGTACAGCACCCGCCTTACTTCCAAGGCATGGAAAAAGAAGCGGGTGGTTTTGACGACATAACCGGTGCCCGTATTCTGGCGCTTCTCGGTGATTCGGTAACCACGGACCATATTTCACCCGCTGGCGCCATTAAAGCTGATGGCCCTGCTGGAGAATATCTCAACAGTCATCAAGTGAGCGCCAAGGATTTCAACTCTTTTGGATCCCGGCGCGGGAATGATCAGGTGATGACGCGAGGTACGTTCGCAAATATCCGATTGCGCAATGAACTCGCACCCGGCACGGAAGGTGGCGTTACACGTCATATGCCCGATGGCCAGCAAATGTGGATCTATGATGCGGCTCAAAAATACCATGCGGAACAAACACCACTTGTTGTTTTTGCTGGTAAGGAATACGGAACGGGATCGAGCCGCGATTGGGCGGCAAAAGGAACCTTGTTATTGGGTATTCAGGCTGTGATCGCCGAAAGTTTTGAACGTATCCACAGGTCAAATCTTGTCGGTATGGGTATTTTGCCCCTTCAGTTTCCAGAAGGCGTAACCCGAAAAACACTGGGCCTGGACGGTAGTGAAGTCATCGATTTGACTGGAATTGTCACCGGCATTACACCTCGCATGAATGTTGCCTGTAAAATTATGCGTGCTGACGGATCGGACGAAACAATCGATCTATTATGTCGTATCGATACTTTGGATGAGGTCGAATACTATCGCAATGACGGGATTTTGCAGTATGTTCTGCGAAATCTTTCTGCCGCGTAAGAAAAAGCATATATACCTTCAAGAAGCGGCGGTTCTATTGAGCCGCCGTTTCTTGTTCACCAGATTGTCAACGACAGGTGATTTGTTTGTGAACGCAGAATATACTAAATAACAGGGCATGAAAAAAATAAATCTTATCCCAACCTTCGTAGGCGCCGCTGTTGGAATGCTGGCATTGACCGCGGCATCCATCGTGAATGCGCAAAGTGCCCACCAACCAGCCTCGGTAGTCGAACTATACTCGTCACAAGGCTGTAGCTCCTGTCCACCTGCTGATAAATTTCTCGGCGAATTGGTCGAAAACAAGGAAATTCTGGGCCTGACTTTTGCCGTCACATATTGGGATTATATTGGCTGGAAAGATACATTCGGTAACAAGGACAATGACTACCGGCAGGTAAATTACAAAAAGCAATTTAGTTCTCGCTACGTTTATACGCCGCAAATGATAGTTGGCGGCACAGAGCATAAGGTTGGCTCGGACACTCATGGTGTAAAAGCCCTTATTAACGACCAAACCGGCCATGCTCAACGGCTTCCGCTAACCTGGTCTTTTACAGAGGATAGTCTGCAAGTCGATTTGCCGGCCGGCGAAGGGAACGCGACGATTTGGCTTGTAGATATTGACCATGCGGCAGAAGTCGATATCGGTCGCGGAGAAAATTCTGGTCGAAAAATTACTTATCATAACATCGTCCGCCAAATCCGGTCTCTTGGTGACTGGAACGGCAATGCAGAAACAATTTCCCTTGATTTAGCTGAAATGCGGCAATCCGGGCGAGATGGTTGCGCGCTTATAATTCAACGAGCTGGATATGGACCAATTATCGCAGCATTGAATGTAAGACTTTAAGATTGAGAAGTTGATACTGCCGCCGCTCTCAGGCAGTATAGAGCCAACAACAACAACAATGGCTCCGCTTCTATGACTAAAGAAATTGCCCCTTTAAAGCCTGCTGCGACCGTCTTATTAGTACGTGATTGTGACAAAGACCAAGACACACTTGAAGTGTTCATGGTCGTTCGTCACCATCAAATCGATTTTGCGTCAGGCGCTCTTGTCTTCCCAGGTGGCAAAGTTGATGATGCAGATACTGACGCGGCTCTTATTGGCCATCTACCTGAATCTGAACGCCAAGAGGATCCTCTTCGGTCCTTCAAGATCGCCTGTATTCGAGAAAGTTTTGAAGAAGCAAATATCCTACTTGCCAGAAATCGTGATACGGGAAATCTGGTCACCCATGATCGGCTGGAAAAACTTGCTACAAAATACCGGATGCCTCTGCAAAATGGTGAAGTTACAATTTTACAAATGGTTCAAGACGAGAATTTGGAGCTGGCTACGGACCTTCTCGGGCATTTTGCCCATTGGGTAACACCGACTTTTATGCCCAAACGGTTTGATACACATTTTTTTGTAGCAGCGGCGCCACCTCACCAATTGGCCCGACATGATGGCGAGGAATCTGTTGATTCCGTTTGGGCTGGCCCGAACGAAATACTGGCAAAAGCCGATGCAGGTGAATATACCGTCATATTTCCGACAAGAATGAATATCGAAGTTCTTGGTAAATTTGCATCCGTCGACACAGTGGTAAGCGATGCAAACGCAACCCCCACCTTCACTGTGTTACCGGAAATGGAAGTTACCGATGAAGGCAGGTTTTTACTAATTCCTGAGGAAGCGGGATATAGTGTGACGCGCAGAGCTATTGATCCATTGATGGACAAATAACCATACAAAAATTAGCGGCTGTAGGTTAATCCACCATCCTATTTCGTGCTTTTAGAATTGCCTAAATCGTTGGCGTCAATTATCGCTATTGATTGATTTAGCGAGCTATCTAGTACACCCTCAATCCGCCTTACTTTCTCCGCTAGCGCCGTGACTTCTTCCAAAAAGGCGCGTGGTGGAAAAAGATTGGAGCCGCTTCTGACAATATCTGGATGCTTCAGCATTCGGACGATTTGATCATGGGAAGATACCATCCTATTTAGCACAGACTGCGTTTGCGAAATGATCTGATCGACCTGTTGCCCATTTTGTTGTGCTGAGATTAATCTATTGATAAAGCGGCGGCGTTCCGCCGTCAAGGTGACGGCTTCTGAATGCCTTGTCAGCAAAAGTCGTTTTTTCCATATAGCTAGTTCCCTCTTTATCACTGAACTAAGTAGCCCCCGCAATCCGCCGCGACACAAGATCAAATTGTGAATTTTATGTAGTGGATTGGTGTTTGGCGGCGCATGGTTACAGGCTTTACTCTGATCGGCCTTCTCACCCAGATCAACGTATAATAACTTTGCTGTTTTTTCAAAAGCGGCACCGCCAGAACTAACAATTGCGGCAAGTTTGGCCTTTCGGTCAGGGAGTGTAAAAAACCACCGAAAAAACTCGAGGCCTTCGTACAAATATTGAACGCCTGGCCGGTCCACAGAATGGGACAAATCCAGCTGTTCGTGTCCAGCCACATCCAGAGAATTCACTGCAAGCGCAGGATGGGTCAAGTAGGTTGAGGGATCATCCTCTGACGTAATCGAGGCAAGAGATTGCGCGTAGTGCGTCAAGGTATTCAGGAGTGTGGCCCGTGCGGCCAGATCGGCGCTAGAATATAACGGCTCTTGAGTCACATCAAGATTACCGCCTGTTTCCAGCTGGAGCTTTAAGTTATTGCGAAACGCATTTGAATTGACATTTTCCGCCATGGCGAAACTACTTTTTATAACCTGCGAAAGCAAGACGACGCCTTTGGCGAAATCCGCAACAAAATAGGCAATAGCGACGGAGTCAACCGCGGTGCAGCCAGTAACAGATTTAAGAATGAAACCGATGAGAATAAGTTTTCTCACCCAGTTCATGAAGCTAGAAGTCTTGTTTGGGTCATCAGATTATAGATGGGAAGTGGATAGTGAGACTTCCCATTATTAATACTAATAGTTGAATTATTCTATAAAACATGGCCAGGTGAATTGACTATTTTTTTTCTGTCTGACTACTATTGAGTTAGTGGATTACTTTGACCTAGAGGGATTGTTCGCCTTGAACGACGCTACGCGAAAATGGTGGGTGCTTGCAGCCATGGGAGGCGTCATCGGGATTGTTCTATTGGACGAAACTATTGTTGGTGTCGCCTTGCCAACCATTCAGGCAGAGCTGGGCATTTCTTTACTCACGTCGCATTGGATCGTGAATTCTTATTTGCTTGTATTTGCAGGCCTTGTTGCAGCCGGTGGTCGGCTAGGTGATATTCTAGGCCTCCGCACACTTTTTACCCTCGGAATTCTGTTGTTTGGCACCGCCTCACTTGCTTGCGGATTTGCAAATAGCGGTATGTATTTAATTATTGCTCGCGCCCTGCAAGGCATTGGAGCCGCCATTATATTTCCTGCTTCAATGGCTATGGTTACGATTGCCTTTCCCGAAAAAGAACGAGGAGTTGCCATCGGTATTTACGGAACAATTGGAACCGTTTTTCTGGCATTAGGACCTTTGGTTGGCGGGATCCTGACGGATTACGTGTCGTGGCGATGGATATTCTGGATCAATCCGCCGATCATTTTACTTATTGCGGCGCTCGTTCTCATGACATGGGTAGATCCACCGCGGGCAGAAACCAAAGAGCGATTTGATTTTCCGGGTACCGTAACGTTAATCGGTGGCGTTGGCCTCACGGTATTTGCCATTATGCAGGGCCCGGATTGGGGATGGTTAGATCCATTCGTCATTGTCTCATTGATAGCCGGAATCGCACTGTTTGGGGTGTTCGTAACAATAGAACTCAATATAGACCAGCCGCTTATCGATGTTGCGCTGTTCCAGAATTCCAGTTTTGCCATTTGCAATTTTACTGTTTTCATGGCTCAGTTTACTAAAATTGCCGTCTTTATTTTTGGCGCACTATATCTACAGCACGCACTGGAAATGTCTTCCTTGCAAGCTGGAATAGCCCTGGTTGCCGGCGCAGCCCCCTCTATACCGACAGGTTTTATTGCTGGGAAAATTGCTGACCGATTAGGCTCCAGAAAGCCAACTCTCGGCGGCATTTTTTTTACTGCCCTCAGCATTCTCTGGATCGGAATTGCTGTCCATTGGGACAGTTACCTTTTGCTGTTGCCCGCGCTTTTGATCTGGGGAGCTGCCTTGCCATTTCTTTTTGTACCGCCAATGCGCGCGATAATGAACGAGGTCCCCATTGATAAACAGGGGCTTGCTGGCGGGATTGTTCTCTGTGCGCAATTATTAGGCGGCACAATAGGCATGGCCCTATGCAGCACGGTCTTTTCGTCCTCCCAGGATTACACAGGCGTCTTTTTGATGACAGCCGGTCTGACCATATTCCTGTTCATATTGGGATACTTCAAAATTGAGCGGGAAGATGCAACATGATCCGCCAATCTAAAATCCGGATCATACGGACTTAAAAAAATCGCAAGATGATGCGCTTTGCTGGCAATGCTATCACGAAGCCTACCTATGAATATTCGAAGGGCATCCCAAAAAAGGATGCCCTTTCTTTTGTAATCGCGTCAAATTTATCAAATTTTTGCCGCCATCAAAAATAGCGACCGTAGCAGACGCAACAACCTCGCCTGACTAATTACAAACTACTGCTACTCCATTAAGCCGAGATCCCGCTTGCCATAAAATCCGCCATACGTTTTGAGAAGGCGACGGGATCGGAGACTGGATCCCCTTCGACAATATGTGCCTGATCAAGCAAAAGAAGAGCTGCATCTTCCAGCGCTTCAGATGTTCCATTGGTTTTTGCATTCACGGCCAGTTTTTTGATCAACGTATGTGTAGGATTAAGTTCCAGAATACGCATGCTCTCGGCACCACCAAATTGCTTATGTGCTTTCAGCACTTTCTCAAGATGAATGTCCATATCGCCATCATCCGCCACAAGACAAACCGGACTGTCCGTCAGACGTGAGGATTCTTTCACATCCTTGACTTTGCCTTCCAGCGCCTCCTTGAACAAAGCGATCAAGCTATCCATTTCTGCGCTTTCCGCTTTCGCTTCCGGTTCCGCAGACGGATCTTTTTCGTCCGCCACGTTCTCAAGACCGGCTGTCCCGCGTGTTACAGATTTAAAGCTCTTTCCTTCATACTCTGTAATCCGGCTTAGCCAAAAATTGTCGACGGCATCATCAAGTAATAAAACTTCTATTCCTTTCGCCGCGAACCCTTCCAGTTGAGGGCTGGATTTAAGAGCATCAATTTCATCACCGGTAATATAATAAATTGCGTCCTGACCCTCTTTCATCCTCTCCAAATAATCGGCCAAATTTGTCCGATTGTCCGCTTTCGTGCTTTGGAAATGAGCAAGTTTGAGAATGCGTTCTCCGTTATCCGTATCTTCATAGATACCTTCCTTGAGCACGGCGCCAAAATTGTCCCAAAAACTTGCAAAGCTTTCGGGATCCTTTTTGGCTTTCTTTTCAATCTCACCGATGACTTTTTTGACCAAGCCGCTTCGAATTTTGTGTAATACGGGGTTGTTCTGCAGCATCTCGCGACTGACATTAAGAGGAAGATCTTCCGAATCCACGACACCTCTTAGAAATCGCAGATAAGCAGGAATTAATTCTTCACAGTCATCTGTAATAAAGACCCGTTTGACATATAGTTTAAGTTTGGATTTCCGTTCCGGACTGAAGAGGTCATATGGCGGTTGTTCTGGAATGAAAAGCAGCATTGTATATTCAATGCGGCCTTCTACCTTACTATGAAGCGTCATCCATGGGGAATCAAACGCCTGTCCTACATGATGATAGAACTCGGTATATTGTTCAGTGGTAATCTCTGATTTCTGACGTGTCCAAAGAGCGCTGGCGGTATTCAGAACCTCATCTTCATCGCCCTCCTTTTCCGCCTTTAGAATAACCGGCAAGGCAATATGGTCTGCATAAGTTTTGACAATATTGCGAAGACGAAGCGGTTCCAGAAATTCCTTGGCTTCTTTCCTCATGTGTAACGTAATTGTCGTGCCGCGCCCTTCTCGGGTTCCCTCGGCAATATCAAAAGAACCGCCCCCGTTCGAAGACCAAACAGTCGCCGCCTCTTGCCCGGCCTTTCGGCTTATCACAGTGACTTTGTCTGCAACCATAAAGGAAGAATAAAAACCAACACCAAACTGACCAATCAGATTGATGTCTTTGGTGGAATCCCCCGTGAGTTCTTCAGAGAAACGGGACGTGCCCGATCTCGCAATTGTGCCCAAATTATCAATCATTTCTTGTTCAGTCATGCCGATGCCATTGTCCTTAATGGTCAATGTTTTTGCTTTTTGATCGACGCTCAAGATGACCTTAAATTCCGGATCATTTTTGATAAGATCTGGTGTCGTCAATGCCGCATAACGCAACCGGTCACATGCGTCAGAGGAATTGGAAACCAACTCTCTCAAGAAAATTTCTTTCTCGCTGTAAAGAGAATGGGCGACAATATCGAGCAGTTTGGCGACTTCGGCCTGAAATTCATGGGTTTGTTCTGTCATTTTCCTCTTTCGACTCATTCAAGATTATTCAGTTACCTATATGACGAGCGACACAAGGTCAATCAAGGCTTATGTTCTGATTTTTTATTGGAAGTCTGAAGATGAAGTGGCCTACTCCGAGGGGCGCAGAAAATCGGAGCAGGCCGTTCACAGATCATCGACAAATATATGTAGATGAAGGTGATCAGTAATCTACTATATATTTAATTGGAATGAGCGTTCAAGTATTATTTTGGAGAAAGAGCTTTTTATTGGAAATCCGTTCACATCTGGCGCCGGGCAGGCGTCCTCACATTGATTCCATCAAAGAAGGTAACTGCCCGAATGCCGAAAAACTCGTCCTCGCCCAAAAAAAATCCGTATTCACCACCGAAACCATTGTATGAACAGGTCAAATCCCATGTATTGAAAAGAATTTCGAGCGGTGAGTGGCCGGCATATTGCCGCCTCCCCTCGGAGCATACTCTGGTAAAAGACATGGGGATATCGAGGATGACGATCCATCGCGCTCTTCGTGAACTGACACAGGCAGGATACCTGGAACGCATCCAGGGTGTAGGAACTTTTGTAGCGTCCATAAAATCCGCACCAAAAAATCTTGAACTCAAGGATATCGACCAATTAGTTCGCTCTCGCGGATCCAAGTATAGTTGTAAAATTCATTTCCTTCAGGCCGAGCCCGCAGATACAGATGCTGCTAAGCTAATTGCTGTATCTGAAGGCGATCAGATTTTCCGTTCGTATTTTGTGCATTACGAAAACGATATTCCACTTATGCTCGAAGATAGGCACGTGAACGCCGCCCTATTTCCAGAGTATCTCGGGATGGATTTTCATGACGCTACGGCAGACAATTGTATCAGTAATCGATTTGCTCTTTTGTCCCATGAACATAGTGTTCTAGCGAGAGTTTCGGATTCTGAAATTTCTCACTTTCTGGCACTTGATACGGCAACCGCGTGCCTGGTGATTAATTGCCGCACTTGGTTCGGGGAGAGAATAGTATCGGCTGCCAGGATGGTCTTTCCGGGCAATCGGTATCATTTGAGCTAAACTAGCTCATTCTTCACAGCACAAAACGACGGCTTTGGAACTGGTTACACAGCTTCAGCCATGGCATCGTGGGAGTCGTCAAGCATTGGACTTTTCATGGCTGCCCTCTTGGCGCCTTTTGCGTTGCTGGTATAAAGATTTCGAAGGGCATCAACAACTAATTGCTCGTCAATATGCGGTTCGGTACCACGGTACTTACATGCCGCAATGATTTGGTCGATAATAAATTTGGGTTGATAACAAGCCAAATCAAACTTGTTTTTGACTTGTAGTTCCTCGATAACTATTTCCAAGACATCTTCTGTAATATCGAGACCACGAGCATTCCCGACCATTTTAAAAATCTCGAAATACTGATCTCTTGAAGGTCCCACGGTTTCAAGTTTGTAGGGAATTCTCCGCAAAAAAGCCGGATCCATCAAATCGTCCGGAGACAAGTTTGTCGAAAAAATTACCAGTTCATCGAAAGGTAACGAAAAACTTTTCCCGGTATGCAACTTCAGATAGTCAACTCGACTTTCAAGCGGAACAATCCAACGATTGAGAAGATCTTCAGGACTTACCAGTTGGCGACCAAAATCATCGATAATAAAAGTACCGTTGGATGCTTTTACATGAAGCGGCGCTTCATAATATTTTGCATGTGCGTTGAAACTCAGATCGAGCATTTCCAATGTCAATTCGCCGCCCGTAATGATAACCGGACGTTCGCAAGGAACCCAGCGTCCATCAAATTCTTCACGCCGCAAACCGGAACTCGCGACTTTCTTCTGAGCATTACCCAAAATCGGCTTATGAATACTGGGGTCAAATACCTTGATGATTTGACCATCAACTTCAAAACAATAGGGAACGTAGATAACATTGGCAAAAATCTCTGCAACCTTTTCTGCCACAGTCGTTTTCCCGTTCCCCGGAGGGCCATATAACAGAATACTTTTACCGGCATTGATGCCGGGACCAAGGCGCCTAACAAAGTCATCTGCAATCACAAGATTTTCGAAACTGTCTTCAATTTTGGCTTGTTCAACGCGCTCGTTTGTTATTTTCTGTAAACTGATGCGGGCTTGATAGGCCTGCAAGGAAACAGGTGCGGGGCCCACATACTGGTTCTGATCCAGAGACTCGATCGCATAGCGTTTGCCGGCCTCCGTCATAACATATCGGGTTTCCGAAAATGTAGATTGATCGGCTGTCCCCAAGGATTCCAAAAACTTACGATCGCCGGCTTCCTGAATTAGTCGGTTTACAACACCGATGGGAAGTTTAATGGCGTTGGAAATTGACGACGCTGTATCCAGGCTATTCACATAAACAAGTTTAAAGAGAATGCGCAAAAGATTGGCAGACGGGATGCCTGAATTTTCAATTGATTTAGGAGCTTGAGGTGCCTCATAGATAGCTCTATCAAGCTGTTCTTGGGTTAACGCGCCAAGGGCAACAAGGTTTTCGCCAAGGCGTCCACCATTTTCTTTTTGCCGATGAAACGCAATTTTTATATCCTCAGGCGTTACTAGGTTTTGCGCCAATAAGATATCACCGATAAGCATCCATTATCTCCGTTTTTGTTCCCGACAACGCTTAAATCCTGCGGGAAATCATAGACAACCTGTCCATAGCCAGAAAATTAGTAGATTACTTTTTACGCTCTTTTCGTTAACGCATCGTTATAATCAAACAAAAACTGCTAAATTATCTGCAGTCATTCCGGAGCGTGATTATTGGAAAAACATGAAAATTATTGATTGGCAATGATTGAACATATTGCCGAATTCCAAATATGTGACCATATTGCTAAATAAGCAGCGAGCTGCAGGTTATCTTATGCAGCGGTAATAAATGGGGAAATCATGGGAACATTCAAAGCGTTACTAAAGGTCCATTCCAGCGATCGGGTTGGATTGATCTCTCTTGTTACCGGACATCTATTTGATAGAAATATAAATTTGGGCGACACGTCGTTTGCTATTCTCGATAAAAGCGGGGTGTTTACAAGCATCATAGAAATTCCGTCGGATCTGACGGAAAAAACATTATCAGAAGAAATTGAATCGCTAGACGGACTGAGTGACGCGATTGTTGAAGTTAAAAAAATTGATCCGGCTAACCCCAAGACACCTTCAACGGAAGTGACACATCACATCCTCTGTGAAGGCGAGGATCAACCCGGATTGTTGGCGCGTCTATCCGAAGTATTTATCGACTATGATGCAAATATTGTTGGCTTAAAATCAGATCAGGTTCAAACAAAAAGAGGCGTCATATTTAGTATTCATTTTTCCGTCAATATCCCGGAGTCACGCACTAATTCCTGCCTCGCCGCTCTCAGCAATACGGCCGGTGAGCTTCGACAAAGCCTGACATCGGAAACTGCTGAAAATTAAACTGCGGGGCCAACATTAATTGTGTCAACATTCCCGCTGATTTCGTCTTGCAGCCATGTGCAGAAGGCTTGAATATTTTTATCCTCCAGGCGACTATTGAGGACCACTGCGAAGAATGAAAAATCTGCTTTAATTTTTAGATCAAAGGGTGTGACCAATCGCCCCGCCTCCAAATCATTTTGAGCTAATATCCAGCGACCGAGAACCACTCCCGCACCGGCAATAGCGGCATCCAACGAATGGTCTGCGATATTGAAGTGCAAGCCACTTTGCTTGGGATCCACATCGGTTGCACCCGCAACTTCCAACCATCTTTGCCAGTCAGCCAAATCGAAGACACCTAAATGAGTCTCATCATGGATCAATGTATGATGTGCGAGATCACATGGTTGCTTCAAAGGATTTTCACCATTGGCAACCTGCGGATTGCACATCGGTGTCACATACTCGTCGAACAGCAATATTGACTCACATCCTTCGTACTTCCCGAGGCCAAACCGAATGGCGACATCGATATCGTCGCGTTGCATATCCACGACTTTTAAGTTTGCAGAGATGCGGGCATCTATTTCGGGATGACGTAGCATAAAGCGGTATAATCGAGGTGCGAGCCACTTCGCGGTAAATGCCGGTCCGGCAGATATAACCAAAACATTATCTGTTTGCCGCCGATTGAGTTGTCGTAAGGCATTTTCAAATTCGATAAAGCCATCTCGAATGCCGGGTGCCAACAATTCGCCCTCGGCAGTTAGCCGGACCGCGCGATTGAGACGATCAAAAAGTTTTAAGTCCAGATGTTCTTCCAGTTGCCTTATCTGGTAACTCAATGCCGCCGGCGTTACGAAAAGTTCTTCAGCTGCTTTCTGAAAACTCATATGACGAACAGCACAATCGAAGGCCCTCAACGCATTCAAGGAAGGTAGTCTTTGCATTTTCATCACTTAAAATTATTCTAACTGAAAGCTAATTTAACTCGTTTGTAGATATTTATGCAACAACCTAAATATCATTCAAGACTTCTAGGAAGCAACCTCGAAATATCGGAGCTTCCGTTGTTTTGAAAGGAATAATCATGGAAAACGGTATCTTAAGCGATGAAAAAATCAAAGATTTTGTCAGCAAAGCACATATAGAGCGGTCGGAAATGTTTCATTCAATCGTCAAAATTTCTTTTAGTGGAATTAGAAACTTGATCTTGAAACCAATATCTGCGTCACAGAAATACACGCCCGTTCATCGCTAGAAAATATTTGAACCTTACATTTTGAAACTGCGAAAAACATTTGCGGCCTGCATTTTCTTCAATTGATCACAATAGCACGTAAAGGCGAATTTATCCCGCTTTTACGTGCTATTGCGATTGACCTTGGCAATGTCTTTTGTCTTTATTGATGTCGACCCTCCACAGACTTAGGCAAAGAGCTCAGGAAGTGAAATGCACCAACTCCTCGTAAAGAAAAGCGACATTAGCCAAATACAAAGCGTCGATGTTACCCCACAGAACTTAAGCGAAGGTGATGTGCGGTTGCGGATAGAAAGTTTTGCCCTGACAGCCAATAATATTACATATGCTGTCACCGGCGATCTCATCGGATATTGGAAATTTTTCCCAGTTGCTGAAGACGGCTGGGGCATCGTGCCGGTCTGGGGGCATGCAATTGTTATAGAGACTGCCTGTGATGGGGTAGACTTGGGAGAAAGGCTGTACGGATATTTCCCGATGGCAGAAGAACTCATCGTACGCCCGGCACGGATCCGGCAGAACGCTTTCACGGATGGCTCTGATCATCGGTCTCAATTGCCGGCGGTGTATAACGAATATGTCAGGTTGAATAATTCAGATCATCACGATACGGCGCTGGAAGATCTACAGTCGATCCTTTACCCATTATTCGCTACATCTTACATGATTTATGATTATCTCATGGACAACGACTATTTTGGCGCACAGCAAATTCTCGTCGGCAGCGCGTCCAGCAAAACAGCCATTGGACTGCTCCAGTTGTTATCCGATGACGAAACTTTAGGACCAGAAATCATCGGTTTGACTTCCCCTCGAAATCAAGATTTCGTTAAAAATCTAGATGTTTGTGAGCACGTTGTAACCTATGAAAACATCGAACAGGATATAAAGAAAATTCCTTCGATTTATGTAGATATGTCAGGGAACGCTGACGTGCGCGTTTCACTTCATACTCATTTGGATGCGCAACTTTTGGTCAGTTGTTCTGTCGGCGTGAGCCATTGGGACAAATTTCGTCCAACGAAAGAATTACCCGGTGCAAAACCACAAATGTTTTTTGCGCCCGCACAAATAAAAAAGCGCCATGACGAATGGGGCCCAGGTGTCATACAGCGTAAAACACATGCCGCGTGGCGAGACCTGGCAATCAAAAGTAAATCATGGCTCACGGTCAAGGAAGGCAAAAACCTCAATGACGGCATTACCGCCTACAAAGAACTTCTTGCTGGTGAAACATTGCCAACAGAGGGTCATATCATAAGAACAGGATGAACGCAGACCGTCATCGTGCTATTTGTATGGTAAGAAGAGACGGTCATCCATCTGTTGTAAAACATCAATTAGCGAGGCCCCAAACTTTTTTGATCGCTCAGGCGACCATCCCCATAACGCGTTCGGTGTGTCTGCCGTATCTTTAAACGGCATCTCCAGGGTCATTGCGAGGCACCCAAATTTTTCCGCGACGTAATTTCCGCACATTGCTAGATTGCCTTTTCCTTTCGCAGCAACCGGATATCCGTGCGTCGTTTGAAAATCCGGATTCACTTGTTGCCATAGACGTTTAAAGTCCGTCAGAAGCCTGTCTTTCTCGGCTGTCCAACTCGGAATCCCTTGCGTACCTGCAATAAAATTATACGGCAACCCTTCGTCTCCATGGACATCCAGGCAAAAATCGACACCTGTTGATATCATCTTTTGTCGCACCAAAAAGACTTCTGGGCTTCTTTTCATATCTGGCTCTGACCATTCACGGTTTAGGTTTGCCCCGACAGAATTTGTCCGAAGATGGCCGCGTCGACTGCCGTCGGGGTTCATATTCGGGACAACATAGAAGCAGGTTTTTTCAAGCAGGGCTCTGGAGGCAGCATCATCTTCGTCGAGCAACCGCGATAAAAACCCTTCCATCCACCATTCTGCCATGGTTTCACCGGGATGTTGACGCGCAATCAGCCAAAAAGCTTTCTTTCCTGGCGCAGGCTCCCCGATGGTCAACAGATCCATATCCTGCCCATCCAGAGTTTCTCCCAAAACGCTCAAAGAAACGTCCGGAGATTGCCCTGCATCTGCAATGAGATCTGAATGGCGTTCCATGGAGTACGGTGCAAAATACGCATAATACACTGCATTGACGTCTGGTGTATGGCGAATGACAAGGTGACCATTTTCATAGACCGTTTCCACCCGGAACCAGTTTTCGCGATCATAAGAGGCGACTGCCTGATAGCCTTCCCATCCTTTTACATAAGAAGCCTTATCCGCATTGGTGATTTTCATGACGCAAGGAAGGTCTTTTGCGCCGGTTAAACGAAAGTAGAACCATTGAGAGAAATCTGCGGCAGAGTCCGCTTTAATCTGCAATCGGATATCTGAAGAATTAGTGCATGTTTCGCAATGAATATTGCCGCCATCAAAACTACTGGAGATACGTATCATCAAAGAATTCCCAACCAAATATAATCCATAGGCATAGACCTTTTGACAGGATCAGACAATTAGCGGAATATTGATAGACATAATTTGTGATGGAGATCGCTTTATCCTTTCGTCATTACGGGAGAAACGAATAATGCTCAGGATTTTCACAGCCCTAATTGTTTTTGCGTTCACCTTTCAAATAGCCTCTGCGGCCGAGCAACTGGTTGATGTCCATATACATTACAGCCACGATGCTTGGGACATGCTTCCGCCTGATGACGCCGTTAAGGTTTTACGCAACGCCGGATTGAAAAAAGCCTTTGTCTCCAGTTCCAGCGATAAGGGCACGCAAATGCTATATGAGACGGCGCCCGACCTCATCGTTCCTGTATTGCGCCCCTACCGCCGGCGCGGTGAATTGGGAACCTGGTTCCGCGATGAAACGGTTATCGATCTGCTTGAGGAAAGGTTGAAAACAAATACCTACGCCGGCATTGGCGAGTTCCATATTTTTGGTGAAGATGCCAATTTACCGGTAATGCGCCGGGTCGTCGAACTGGCGGATCAATATAAAATTTTTCTCCATGCGCATTCCGATGCGGAAGCGATCGAATTTTTGTTTGAACAAGATCCGGATGTCCGCATCCTGTGGGCACATTCCGGCTTTGACGCACCGGAAAAAGTCGCTCGCATGCTCGCGAAATACCCGAACCTCACAGCTGATCTGGCGTTTCGAAGTGATCAGGCGAGTGGCGGAAAAGTTGATGCGGAATGGCGAAAACTGTTTCTTGCATTTCCAGAACGCATTATGCTTGGCACAGATACCTACACGCCCGAACGATGGTATTTTGTCGAAGATAACGCCAACTGGACGCGCCAATGGTTGACTGATCTACCGCCCGAAGTCGCTGTAAAAATCGCTCGGGAAAACGCCATCAATTTGTCTAACTGGGCTTTGAAGAAATGAAATCACTATTGCATTTGGCTGGTATCTCCTTATCGCTGCTGACGATTATGACCGTATCAGCTTTTGCCTGTCCGATACTGCAGGATCCTTCCCTCAAACGAATAAGTACACAATCTTATAATATTGCTCTGAATACTATTCCCGAAGAGATTGTCGTCGGTGAACCTTTTGCGGTTGACCTGTGGATTTGTGATAAAACAGGGTCTGCTTTTGACGGAGAGGTAATAGCAAACGCCACGATGCCCCTGCACAAGCACGGAATGAACTATGAACCCAGTATAAAGGCACTCGATAAAGGGAAGTTTCATTTGGACGGTTTCGTTTTGCATATGCAAGGCAAATGGCAATTCATTTTCGACCTAAGAAGGGATGGCCGATCGGAAACAGCTTCTCTGGACCACATTCTAAAGTAATGCGACGAACTACCAGGCAGTTCATCGTTCTTCTTGCATGGTTTGGTATGTTAGGATCGGCAGCGGCCTCCGACATTTTTCCAACTTACGACAAAGCGGAAATTTCAAGTATTCTGAATCACAGCCCGTGGCCTCCAACAACGCGCCCGGACCCTTCCAACCGGTTCTCTGGCAATGAGAAGGCAATCAAGCTGGGTCAGTATCTGTTTAACGATCAACGCTTGTCTCGGGGCAATATTCTTGCCTGCGCCAGTTGTCATCAGCCGGACCGGTTATTTATGGATGGCGTATCACTTAACAGAGGCCATCAGCTTTTGGATCGACATACGCCGGGCCTGGCAAACCTAAGATGGGCAAAATGGTTCGGATGGGACGGTGCCAATGACAATCTATGGGCCCAAAGTATTCGCCCGATATTAACACCTGCCGAAATGGACAGCTCCGCAGAGCATCTCAAAAACCTGATTGTGAATGATTTGCCTCTTTCTTGCGGATTTAAAGAAACCTTTAACGTCACCGCAGCTGCCACCGATCCGGAAAAACTTTTGGTCTTCGTTGGCAAGGCTTTGGCCGCCTATCAGGAAACGCTTATTACCGAACCAACTCAATTCGATACTTTCGTCACCGCTTTACGCCAAAATGATAAAGAAGGAATCGCGGCATACCCGCCCTCGGCACAGCGTGGATTGAAAATATTCATTGGCGAAGGCCGATGCAATCTCTGCCATTTCGGCCCGCTGTTCACAAATGGTGAATTCGGTGATATCGGAATCCCTCATTTTATCGGCAAGGGAAAAGTTGATAAAGGACGATTTGGCGGCATCACAAAACTGAACAAAAATCCTTACAATTTACTCGGTCCATATTCCGACGGTTCTGAAATGGATGCAATTCGAACACAACATATAAAGTCGCAATTTCGAAATTTCGGAGAGTTTAAAATACCATCACTTCGGAATGTCGGCGACACCGGCCCCTATATGCATAACGGAAGCCTGGCAACGCTGGAAGAGGTGGTAAATCACTATTCGGAGTTAAACGAAGACCGGTTGCATTCGGAAGGTGAAAAAATTTTACGGCCCTTGAATTTGACGGTATTAGAGAAAAAGGACCTTGTTTCCTTTTTACAAACGCTTTCTGCACCCATTATGGTGCGAGATCAGACCGCGCTCGAGGTAAGCGACTGTGAGAAATAAAGGAAGATACTGAGGCAGGTTCAGTACCATTCTTTATTTACCCAAATTCGTTACCGGTAGTATCGAACCAAGAAAGCTCTTCATATGCTTCCTCGGGGCATTCCATTGCAAATTCCGATTCCGGATTATTTGCCATATGGTTTTTACTTCCCTTGTCGTCCAGAGGAGCGACAAAATCATCTTCCGACATATTCTGCATTGTCTTAACTCCTTGTTTTTACGGGAATTTTTTCTTCTAGTAACGAAAATGTTCCCGTATAACAATATGTGTGATCAAGATCACGAATTACAAGGCCAAATTCACAATTTTATCTACCAGTTCACTAGGGTCAGGACCTAGGCTTCAACAACAGACTATGCCGGCTTTCAAGAGGCCTGATCGCAATATCGTCGCCATCCCCCATGCTCGGTTATTTCTGTCTGATCGGCACAAAGGGCCGCTTCGCCCAAAACACCAAGCACCATACGGCCGTCGACCAATTTTACTTTCCCGATACAAAGGCCCGGCGGCTCTTGCATTAAAATTTGACTGATACCGCCCACAGGGACCTCCCATACTTCCAGCAGTATTTCCCGGCCTGCTGTTTCGACGCGTTGCATGGCGGGATGGACGTCGTTAATTGTCCAAAGCCGGTATTCCGGCGCCGTCATCGTCTCTTCGACAAATTCGGCGCCAGCGTCTAGAAGATTTTGATTGAGCTCCAATCCCCTCATCAGCGTGCCGTTCACTGCTAGCAATATCGTATTCATAAAAATTCCTTCGTTACTTGCCTTACAATCATTGTAATCAAGGAATTCAAAATCACCCATTCATTTAATGCTAGAATATGGTTTCGTGGTAAGCTGCAGGATGGCCGAACCCTACTATACCACTCTTCAACAACTGGCTAAGACGAACAAAACACTGAAAAGTCGCGCAGCAAATTTGTTCTGCAAACATTTCTTCAGTGGTGCCGCGGCATATATTGAAAATCACATTTTCTTGTCGATATCGCCCGTCGGGGTTGCCTTGAAACTGTCCGATAAAGATTGTGCCACCCTTTTCGAATTGGGCGGCGTCCCGCTTCGATACTTTCCGAAGGCACCGATTAAAAAAGGGTATGTCGTCATACCCAAAGAAATCGTTGAAGACGACGAAGAACTAAATGGCTGGATTGCGCGAAGTATCGCCGAAATTGAGACGGGCTAGTATCCCGCCTTATTAACGGCGCAGCTCTATCATCAATTCTGGATATTTCGAGACCAGCCTGAGGAGATTGTTCATCGGTTGCGAAATAGTTACTTTCCCCGTTTCATATTTTTGAAACGCGTTGGGACCGCCGCCGAATATCTGTCCAGCTCTGCGTTGCGATAGTTTCAAATTAACGCGTATTTCCTTGATATGGTCGGGCGCCATAACGCCGAGGTAATTGGCTTTTAATTCAGCTTTGATTCTTGCGACCAAATCCCAGGCGGAATCCTCGATCATTCCTTCGCCACAGTCTGTATTACTACAAAATAGACCAGGTAAATCGACAACCGTTTCCAGGTCTTTATATTCAATAGTATAACTACGCATTTGCGGTTCGACATCGCTACCGCAGAGAAGGCAACCCATTTTTCTTCCTAACTGAACAAAAACAAAAAAAAGCGAAAACATCCGAAATATTCAACAATGTGCAAAGACACTGTTGATAGCTCTTATTGAATGGAAACTATGGCACCATTATGGCGTCATGACACATTTCAAAAAATAATTGAATTCGAGATTGCTAAAGACAGAATTTCCGATTTTGTGGTTGCGAAAAAAGTTACTTTGCTAGCCTATTCTCCCTGAAGAAAAAATTAACCGGGAGGAAAACATGGGACGGCTTATTGATGGGGAATGGGTTGCCGCGGGCGTAGATCCCCGAAAATCAAGTGGGAAATTCAACCGGACGGAAACTCAATTTCGCAATTGGATCCAAGCCGATATTTCCTCTGAATTCCCCGCGGAGAAAAATCGATATCATTTATTTGTTTCCCATGCCTGTCCCTGGGCACACCGAACCATGATATTCCGCAAGCTATTAGGTCTCGAGGATTTCATATCGGTCACGTATGTGGAACCAATGATGCTTGAAAATGGATGGCAAATTCGCGGGGATAGCCCGCTCGATAGCGTGAAATTCATGTATCACGTTTATCAGGCGGCTGACCCCCGATATTCGGGGCAAGCCAGTGTACCCGTCCTATGGGATAAACAAAAAGCGACCATTGTTTCAAATGAATCCTCGGAAATTATTCGAATGCTCAATGACGGATTCAAAAATCTATCCAACTCCTACTACGATTTTTATCCTGAAGAACATCGCGACGAAATTGATGCCGTTAATGATCGGATTTATCACACCTTGAATAACGGGGTTTATAAATGCGGCTTCGCTCGTAAACCCGAGCCTTACGTAGAAAGCTTCGATTTACTTTTCGGCACCCTGGACTGGCTTGAAGAAAAACTATCCCATCAACGTTACCTGGTGTCCTTTGGCATCAGCGAAGCAGATTGGCGGCTTTTTACAACACTCGTCAGATTTGACGCGGTCTATCATGGACATTTTAAATGCAATCTACGCCGATTGATTGACTACTCAAATCTATCGAACTATCTGCGAGATCTGTATCAAATGCCGGGGATCGCCGAAACTGTCGAGATTGAGGAGATCAAGACGCATTATTATGGCAGCCATGACTATGTCAATCCGTCCCGCATTGTCCCAAAAGGGCCGCTGCTCGATTTTATGGCGCCTCACAACCGCTCTCGTTTCGAGTAGCAGGAAAGGGCTCAATCCGTCACGAAACAGTGACAGATTGTGATCTTTATTATCATTGACCAATCTTTCGCCCAATGAAAATATTTCTGCAGGATCAGACAACAAAAACGTAGGAACGCAAGATGGTAAGCCCGGCAGAAACCACCAATGACCATCAACAACGCGATGCCATTGCTTTGTTGATATTACGAATTGGCCTGTCCTGGTTTCTTTTTGTATGGGCGGTGAACAAAATCATCGAGCCGGGTCAGTATGTCAGGATTTGGGGTTATTTTCACGGGATCGATATTGGCGCCAATGTCCCTTATTTTATGGGAGCTGCGCAAATTGTGATTTGTATGCTTGCTGCTCTCGGGCTTTGGCGGTTCTGGTCCTATGGTCTCTTATTCATCATGCATCTGGTTACCGTTATCGTAATTTTCCCAAGCCTGATCGCGCCATTTGTCATTGAAGATAATTTTCCAGTTAATCGCAACAGCTCGATAGCGCTGGCTGCCCTCGCTGCTTTTGCCGCATTGTGGCTCTTGCGTCATCGCGACCATTGGTCGATTGATGAATGGCTTGCTAGAAGACGCACGTCGTCGGGCGATTGATTATGTGAAATAAATATGATTTTTAAGTGGTTTTAGGATCTCTCTATTTTTCTCTCTAAACGGGTATATTACAGATAATTGTTTCACGTGAAACAAGTGCCGAGCTGGAGCGCCATTGTTTCGGCAATAAAAAACACCCACAAGGCCTCATTAACGCGAATAAATTTCGGTAAAAATCAGATTCGATGCTTTTTGTACCTATCGCAGTTGATCGCGATTGATTTCCAGCGCGACCCATATGCCACCTGAAATTCTTACCCATGGACCTGGATAGGATCAAAATCGGAATGGCATCACGATAAATAATTACATTTATTGAGAAATTTGGAGCGGGCGATGAGATTCGAACTCACGACCCTAACCTTGGCAAGGTTATGCTCTACCCCTGAGCTACGCCCGCTCGAGCGTGCAACTTATGTTGCGAGGCGGGATAATACGTAAATGGTTCCTGAATGCAAGCGCGTTTTACAAAAAACATACGATTTCCATTTTCTTTATTTGCTTAACGGCAATTGCCCGCTATTTTCCGTCTCCTTCTTTATATGAAAGAGAATGCGATGCCGGCGACTTCTGAAGACTTATTTGCAAAACTGGACCAACTGGGAATCAAATATGAAACCCATCACCACATTCCGGTTTTTACGGTCGAAGAAGCGCAAGCTGTTAATAGAGAATTATCAGGCGGTCATAGCAAGAACCTTTTCCTCAAAGACAAGAACGGTGATGTGTATCTTTTGGTGTGCCTGGAAGACACAGCGGTAAACCTCAAGTCTTTTCGCAAATTGGTCGGCGCCAAAAACCTGAGTTTCGGAAAGCCTGAACTCTTGAAGGAGACGCTCGGAATTGACCCGGGATCTGTGACGCCCTTCTCTTTGATCAACGACCGGGATCAAAAGGTCACCGTCGTGCTGGAGGATCGGATGATGGAAAGGACGATGTTAAATTTTCATCCCCTCATAAATAGTATGACAACACAAATCTCTTCGCAGGATTTACACCGGTTTATTTCAGACTGCGGACATGTCCCGGTAATCGTAAATTTGGACAGTCCGGAATAGACAAAAATGCCTGTCGACTTGATTGACCGATAAACATGCCTAAATCCTTCCTATGGCGCTCTTAACAAACAGAGCCAGAGATGCTATTGCGTTGTTTATGATTGTCACCGATCATTCTTCTACTCGTTTGAAAAACACTATATTTTTGGTATATTGATTCTATGGAAACCCTACTCAACGAAAATATTGCTTCGGGCAATAACTGGGTCAAAGAAGGCTCAGCACAAACTTTTGCTCAGGACGTAATTGAGGCTAGCCAGGAAAAGCTGGTGCTCGTGGATTTGTGGGCGCCTTGGTGCGGGCCGTGTAAGCAGCTCGGGCCGATGATCGAGAAGGTGGTCCAAGATGCCAAGGGTTCCGTGGCATTAGTAAAAATCGATATAGACCAGCATCCTCAAATCGCTCAAAGCTTGCAGGTGCAATCTATTCCGGCCGTCTTTGCCTTTAAAGATGGACGCCCCGTCGATGGCTTCATGGGCGCTGTCCCTGAAAGTCAGATAAAAGAGTTCGTTGAGAAACATGCTGGACCCATCGGCCCGTCTCCGATTGAAGCCGCATTTGAATCCGGTACTGCCGCATTGGAAGAAGGCAATACGGAAATCGCCCTGACGGCGTTTGTCAAAATTCTCGACCTGGAGCCTGATCATGTTGAAGCGAAAGCCCAACTGGCAAGGGTGTATATTCAGCTGGGAGAGATTGACGCTGCAAAGGAATTGATCGCGACTATTGAAGCTGACGACCAGAATTCGGCGATAGTCTCAGCCGCATTAGCCGCCATTTCACTGGCGGAAAATGCTGTCGACGCTGGAGATATTGCGCCGCTTCGCCAGAAAGTTGACGCAGCACCAGAGAATCTCGAGGCCCGTTTTGAGCTTGCGCAAGCCTTATTGGGTGGCGGGGAGAATGAAGCGGGCGGTTTGGAGCTTTTGGAGATTATACGGCGGGACCGGGATTGGAATGAAGCGGCGGGTCGCGTCGAGCTTCTTAAATTACTGGAAGTTCTGGGCTCAACAGATCCTTTAACCAAGATTTTTCGCCGTCAACTTTCAGCAATTTTGTTCTCATGACCGAAACCGGCGCCATGACCGGGTTGGAAGAACTTCCCTCGGTTCTACCGGTTTTCCCTCTCACTGGCGCGCTTTTACTGACGACCGGTCAACTTCCGTTGAATATTTTCGAGCCACGTTACCTGGCAATGGTCAATGACGCCATGGAAACCCACCGTTTGATTGGCATGGTTCAACCACGAGATCCAGAGTCTGCCCTTCTGGAGCCAGAAATTTATAATGTCGGCTGCGCTGGAAAAATATGTGAGTATGCAGAACTGCCCAATGGTATGCTGCGCATAACGCTTGAGGGCGTATGCCGGTTCCGGATTTTGGAAGAATTAAATGTCAGCACGCAATACCGGCAGGTTCGTGCGGATTTTGCGACATATAAACAAGATCAGACTGAAGTGCATAGCCAGCAAATTGATCGCGATGCCCTTCATGAAGCCCTGCATCATTTTTTAGAGTTCGAGAATGATACAAAAGACTGGCAGGCACTGGATCATCTTGAGGACGACAGTCTGATCAATTCGCTTTCAATGATCTGCCCGTTTTCGCCCGCTGAAAAACAGGCCCTTCTCGAAGCGAAAGATATTTTCGCCCGGTCTGAGTTATTAATCAGCCTTCTGCAAATGATGTTGCAGCATGATCAAATGCACAACACTGTGCAATAAACTGAATTCCTGGAAGAGAACGCAGCATGGCAGACAAGGAAATACCCAACGTTGATCCGAAACTTCTGGAAATTCTGGTATGTCCGTTAACAAAGGAAACCCTTTCCTATGATCGGCAGAAAAACGAACTGGTGAGCGAAAAAGCCGGGCTCGCTTACCCAATCCGCAATGGGATTCCGATTATGCTGGTGGAAGAAGCGCGCCAACTTGACGAGGATAACAGTTGATGACAGGCGAGTTATATGACAATGCCGGTCGACCGAAGCCAATTGAAATCAAGCTGAAAAAACAGGAAAAGCAACTCCTGGTCTCTTTCTCTGATGGGCATGCTTTCCAGTTTTCCGCAGAATTGTTACGTGTTGAAAGCCCGTCTGCCGAAGTACAGGGCCACAGTCCCGCCCAGAAGCAGATTATCGCAGGGCGGCGTCATGTCGGGATAATGGGACTGGAACCCGTTGGAAATTACGCCATACGTATCAGCTTTGACGACCTTCATGACACAGGGCTTTTCTCCTGGTCATATCTTTACGAAATGGGATTGCAGCAGGAAGCGGTTTGGGAGACCTATCTTGAAAACTTGTCGAGCAACGGATTGAGCCGCGATCCGTGAATTACCTACAAAGGTTCTCCCTGCAGCATTCTCGGCATCTTTCCAACAGTTCCTCGGGCATGCTCCATAAAAAACCCTTTAAGGCTGGGCATTTTATTCACTGCCGCCAGCCCAATGTCCCGGGAAAGCCGCACCGCCGGTATATCAGATCCAAATAATTTGTTGAGTCCATCTGTTATTGCCAACAGCGCAATACTGTCAAAACGGCGCCATCTTTGATAATCCTCAAGTACGGTCGCCCCGCCCATATCGAGACCAAGGCGAGAGGCGTCGATAACCACTTGCGCCAACGCCGCCACATCCCGCAATCCAAGATTTAGTCCCTGGCCGGCAATTGGATGCATGCCATGGGCGGCGTCGCCGATCAGGGCCAAACGCTCCGCTGTGTATTGCTCTGACTGATGCAATGCAAGCGGATAACTCCAGCGCGGGCCGACAACTTCCAACGCGCCCAGATAATCCCCAAAACGCGTCGCCATTTCAGTTTGAAATTCATCGTCCGGCAAGGCCATTATTTGTCTGGCGCGCAGCGTTTCTTCAGTCCACACCAGAGAAGACCGGTTGCCCGTCATTGGCAGGATGGCGAAAGGACCTGGATTGAGAAATCTTTCCTGAGCAACACCCTGATGAGGAAATTCATGAGCGACGGTACAGACAATGCCGGATTGCTTGTAAGACCAGCCAACCGTCTTAATCCCCGCAAGCTCACGCAAGGGCGACATTCGCCCGTCGGCCGCGACCACCAGCCGGGCCGAAATAGTTTCTCCTGAAGCCAATGACGCCGTGGCGCCCGTTGATTGCCGATCAATAGATAGATATTCCGTCGGGGCCATTATTTTCAGGGTCTTCAATTCTGCGGCGCGGCGCGACATGGCCAGCCGCAAATACCGATTTTCCACCATAAAGCCGAAGGGCTCGTCACCAAGTTGGCGGTGATCGTAATGCAGGAAACATTTGGACGGGCCGTCCGTTATCCGGATGTCCAGCATCGGCTGTTTCTCTTCTACATGGTCCCAGATGCCCGCAGATCGGAATAAATTACGCGAGGCATGGGCGATTGCAGAGACACGTCCGTCAAATTCCGGTGACAAAAGCGTCTCAGGTACCTGACGTTCCAAGACGATGACGTCGAGACCGGCGGCCGCTAAAGATATGGCCAGCGGGAGGCCATTCAAGCCGCCGCCCACAACTAAAATATCCGCCCTAATCTCATTTTTATCGCCGGTACTACTCATGACTGTATTAATTTCCCGATCATATTGTGTCTCTTTGTATATAGGGGTAGTCTCTTCGAATGACAAAAGCCTGGCACGAAATGACCGCCCTGGAACTAGGGCATCTTATAGGGGAATGCGCAATCGATCCAATTGATCTTGCGCAATATTTTTACGATCGCATCGAAAAAACCGATCCCGAAAAGCGTATTTATGTGCGCTTGACGAAGGAGCGTGCGTTTGCGGAAGCAACGGCCGCCTCTGTGCGGGCTAAAAACGGCACTCGGCGCGGACCCTTGGATGGGGTGTCCATATCTTGGAAGGATCTCTTTGATACGGCGGGTGTCGCGACGGAAGCCGGCGCGCCCATGTTGGCGGGTAGGACACCAACAGAGGATGCGGAATGCCTGAAACGGGCCACCAGAGCCGGCCTTGTTTGCCTCGGTAAGACCAATATGCCCGACATCGCCTTCTCCGGCATTGGGGTAAATGCCTGGACTGGAACCGGCCCCAATCCACATGACAAATCCGTCGATCGTGTTCCGGGCGGCTCTTCCGCCGGGGCCGCACTTTCCGTGGCGCAAGGCTTGGCGGCCGCGGGGATTGGTTCTGACACCGCAGGCTCAGTCCGTATTCCCGCATCATGGTGTGGCATTACCGGTCTGAAAGTCACTCATGATGTTATTTCACTGGAAGGTGTTGTCCCGCTTTCCTATTCACAGGATACCGTCGGCCCGCTCACAAAGGATGTCGCCGATGCTAACGCATTATATGCCATTCTTTCCGGCGAACCTGCTGCCGACTTGCAGGGGGTGTCTTTGCAAGGGGTGCGTATCTTGCGGGCGACATCGCAATTTGATGCCCTCACCGATCCATCGATCATGGCGAAATTCAAAGAAGGCCTTGCGCGGCTCGAAGCGGCTGGCGCAGAAATCACGGAAGGTCCGGTTCAGGCTTTCGACGACGTCGTAGAATTATCGACCAAACATGGCAGCCCGGCAGCCATTGAAGCCTGCATGATGTATGGCGAGCGCCTTCGCGCAAATCCGGACGGGATGTACGCGCCGATTAGGCAACGCATTCTCGCGGCTGAAAATTATTCAGCTGTTGGCATAACAGCGCTGTTCGATGGCATGAAACGTCTCGAAAAAGAATATCTTGAGCAAACCACCGGATATGACCTTGTTGTTGGGCCAACACAGCCGCAACATCCGCCGGAAATCGCACCGCTTCTTGAAAATGTTGAGGCGTATCTGGCGGCAACGCTTATGTCTATTAGTCTCACAAAACTTGGAAACCTCCTCAAGCTATGCTCGACAACCCTGCCCTGCGGCAAGCTGGACGGACTGCCCGTTGGCATGATGCTTATGGCGCCAGCACATCAAGAAGGCAAGCTCCTGCGCCTGAGTGCAGCAGCAGAAAACGCTCTTCAACCGATGAATGCCTAAAATTTAATCAAAAACTATGTTTTGATTATTAATTAGGCAAAAATACCTGCCTTTTTTCAATTGCGCTACGCACTCTTTCTACAAGCTATTGATTTTAAACACCTAAATTACCATTCCTTTTGTTGGCACAGCTCTTGAATTCAGTCATCTGAAATCTAGGGCAATCGCCCTGTGATCACAACAAACCGCAGAGGTTAAAAATCATGAAGCTGGTTATGGCTGTAATTAAACCTTTCAAGTTGGATGAAGTGCGTGATGCTCTCACGTCCATTGGCGTTGAAGGGCTGACCGCTACCGAGGTTAAAGGGTATGGTCGTCAAAAAGGGCATACGGAAATTTACCGGGGGGCTGAATATGCTGTCTCGTTTCTTCCAAAAATCAAACTTGAAGTCGCTGTAAAAGCTGAACTGGTCGAACAAACGGTCGAGGCCATTGCCAACGCCGCAAAAACCGGCCAGATCGGCGATGGAAAAATCTTTGTCTACGACTTAAATAATGTCGTCCGCATTCGCACGGGCGAATCTGACGCTGACGCGCTCTAGGAGAATTTTAATGCGTACTTTACTCAATATAAAAACCGCGACCGCGGCCCTCGCCGCCTTCGCGGCGCTCGGCGCAACGCCCGCGCTGGCAGCCGTTGATCCGGAGACGGCCTACGTTCTAAACACTTTTTCCTTTCTTGTGAACGGGGCGCTGGTCATGTGGATGGCGGCGGGATTTGCCATGCTGGAAAGCGGCCTTGTCCGGTCGAAGAACACGGCAACCATTTGCCTGAAGAACATTGCGCTATATTCTATCGCCGGACTGACCTTCTACCTGGTCGGCTATAATCTGATGTATCTCGATGTAACCGGATATATCGGTAGTTTCAGTCCCTTCTGGGGGGCCGATGACGCGGCCGCTTTAGAAGGAACCTTTGAAGAGGGGGGATATTCTGCGTCTTCAGACTGGTTCTTCCAGATGGTTTTCGTTGCAACCGCGGCCTCCATCGTATCAGGCGCCCTCGCCGAACGGGTCAAACTCTGGTCTTTCCTGGCCTTTGTCGTCCTGCTCACGGCGATAATCTATCCAATTCAGGGATCCTGGGTATGGGGCGGTGGTTGGCTCGCCGAAATGGGCTTTTCAGATTACGCCGGGTCGACACTGGTTCATTCTGTCGGCGGCTGGGCCGCCTTGTCCGGCGCTCTAATCCTCGGCGCCCGCAAAGGCAAATATGCAGCTGATGGTCGGGTACAGCCTATTCCGGGTGCAAATCTCCCCCTTGCCACACTCGGAACTTTTGTTCTGTGGCTCGGATGGTTCGGTTTCAATGGCGGATCCGTCCTTGCCCTCGGTTCTGCTGCCAGCGCTATCGAAATGTCCAATGTGTTTGCAAATACAAACATGGCCGCAGCAGGTGGCGTAATTGCAGCCATGATACTGACGCAGATTCTGTACAAAAAAGTCGACCTGACAATGGCGCTCAACGGTGCCATTGCCGGTTTGGTTTCAATTACGGCAGAACCTGCTGATCCTTCCATGGGTATGGCCGTCCTGATCGGTGCTGTTGGCGGCATAATTGTTGTTCTGGCTGTTCCCTTCCTCGACAAGCTCAAGATTGATGATGTGGTTGGCGCCATTCCAGCGCATTTATTTGCGGGTATCTGGGGCACTCTCGCCGTCGTAATTTCCGACCCTGACGCGACTTTCGTCACGCAGCTAACCGGAGTTGTTGCAATCGGCGTCTTTGCCCTCGTCCTCAGTACTGTCTTCTGGTTTATCCTTAAATTCACCATTGGCATTCGCGTCGATGAGGAAGATGAAGTGATGGGTCTCGATAAAGCCGAGCTGGGTCTTGAAGCTTACCCGGAATTCGGCAGAGGCTCTCAGACTATGTAGCAGCTTGCTAACTGCCTTATTGCACGCAACAAATTTGTGCAAGAAAAGCAAAATGCCCAAAATTTGATCACTTAAATGATTAGATTTTGGGCATTTTTTGTCTAACAGGGATTGTGAGGCCCTCAAAATCGCTAAAATCTCCAGCAAATCAGGTTTGGCATGCTCCTTGATAAGGTACAGGTAATCCGCGCCCCAACGCGGCGATAATTATGAGGGAGAAATAACAATATGTCCGAAGGTATTACGGGCTCTGACGTCCTGTTTGTTCTATTGGGAGCCATCATGGTTTTTGCCATGCATGCAGGTTTTGCCTTTTTGGAAGTCGGCACGGTCCAGCGCAAAAATCAGGTTAACGCATTGGTCAAGATCCTCGTTGATTTTGGCATCTCGACGGTCAGTTATTTCATGATTGGCTATGGCGTCGCCTATGGTGTCGATTTCTTTGTTAACGCCGCTGTGCTTTCAGGAACGGCTGAAACCGAGGGGTACGTTTTTGCCAACAACGGCTATGATCTGGTCAAATTCTTCTTCTTGCTGACTTTCGCTGCTGCTATCCCGGCCATTATTTCCGGCGGGATAGCCGAACGCGCAAAATTCTGGCCGCAGCTCTTCGCAACGGCGATCCTCACGGCGCTGATTTACCCCTTCTTTGAAGGAATAATCTGGAACGGGAATTTCGGCCTTCAAGATTTAATAACCGAGACTTTCGGGGTCGGATTTCATGATTTCGCCGGGTCAATTGTCGTCCATGGAGTCGGTGGTTGGATAGCTCTGGGAGCTGTTATGCTCCTCGGCGCCCGTAACGGACGGTATAAAAAGGACGGCCGGGTTGTCGGCATTCCCCCCTCAAATATTCCCTTCCTGGCCCTTGGATCCTGGATATTATGTATTGGCTGGTTTGGCTTTAACGTCATGAGCGCCCAGTCCATCGGTGGCATTTCAGGTCTGGTGGCGATGAATTCCCTGCTTGCCATGGCTGGCGGCATCATCGCCGCCTTACTGGTTGGAAAAAACGATCCAGGTTTTGTTCATAATGGCGCGTTGGCGGGGCTGGTCGCGGTATGTGCCGGATCCGACATCATGCACCCAATTGGTGCCCTTGCGACAGGTGGTGTGGCCGGCGCCCTGTTCGTGTTCGCTTTCACTGTATGCCAGAATAAACTGAAGATTGACGACGTTCTTGGCGTTTGGCCGCTGCATGGTATTTGCGGCCTGTGGGGCGGTATTGCCGCCGGTATTTTCGGTCTGGAAGCCCTCGGCGGACTGGGGGGTGTCAGCTTTATGGCGCAGCTTGTTGTTAGCCTGATTGGCTGTGCATACGCCCTCGCCGCCGGATTTGTCGTTTATGGCCTGTTAAAAGCCAGCATGGGCATTCGCCTCACGGAAGAAGAAGAGTTCATTGGCGCGGATCTCAGCATCCACAAAATTGGCGCTTATCCTGAAGAGGATCTTCGTTAAACGGTCTCTTCAACGATGATCATAGTGGTATAAAAACACAGACTGCCTTTTTATGACCTTCGGCACAGTGAAGCTGCTTGTGCCGAAGGGACTAATTATTTAAGTTCGAGCACGTTTTGTTCTCTACAAAAATGGTGTGCACGAGCTTGATATTAAATTCTGACTTATCTCAGTTAAGAGGATCTCCATTTGAGGCGTTAAGGGCTCTTTTGGGGCCGTTGTCGGCCACCCCAAATTTGGAGCCGCAAACCCTGACCATTGGCGAGCCACAGCACACGCCCCCCCAATTATTGATTGATGCTTTGCGGGCCAATGAGCATCTCTACGGTAAATACCCACCGGTTGGCGGGAGTGCGGAATTACGCATCGCCATCACCAACTGGCTGGATCGCCGATATCATTTGCCTGCAGGAATGGTTGAAGCGGACAAACATATTGCGCCGGTAAACGGAACGAAAGAGGCCCTTTACATGATTGCGCAGGTCCTCACAGAGCGGGCCGGACATAATCAGGCGAAACCGGCAATCTTGCTGCCAACACCCTATTATCATGTTTATCATGCCGCCGCCGTCATGGCGGGTGCGGACGCGGTTTTTATGCCGGCGACGAAAAAATCGGATTTTTTTCCCGATCTTGACGCCCTTGACCGTGACCTGCTGGATCGGACAACAGCGTTTTATCTGTGCAGTCCGGCCAATCCGCAAGGCACCTGCGCCAGCAAAGACTATTTACGCGAAGCGCTGCGGCTTGCCAGAAAGCATGATTTCATGCTGGTTATGGATGAATGCTACACGGAAATTTATGATCGGGAGCCGCCCGCCGGTATTCTTGAAATCTGCAAGGAAGACGGCGGCAGCCTCGATCATGTCCTGTCCTTTCATTCCCTGTCCAAACGCTCCAGCGCGGCGGGTTTGCGGTCTGGTTTTGTTGTCGGCCCGGAAAATATTATCAAGACCTTCCTGAATTTACGTAACTTCGCCGGGGCGGCGTCCCCATTACCGGTATGCGCAGCGGCGACGGCGCTGTGGAACGACGATACGCATGTGGCAGAAAATCGGGCGTTGTACCGGCAAAAATTCGATATTGCCGAACGACTGCTGGCCGGGAGGTTTGATTTTTATCGACCGCAAGCCGGGTTTTTCCTCTGGCTTAACGTCGGCAATGGTGTGGAGGCCACAAAACGCCTCTGGACAGAGGCCGCCTTACGGGTCTTGCCCGGCGCCTTTCTGAGTGTCACCGATGAACAAGGTGTTAATCCTGGCGATGAATATATCCGCGTTGCCCTGGTCGGGAGCGCAAACGCCACGGAAGACGCTTTATCTCGACTCGTCAATAGCTTATAGAATACAGGTATGATGGCTAAAAGCAGAAGTTCCAAATCGATCTCTCTCTTACCGACAGGTAGCGTGGATTTTATCCACCGGCGGGTTATTGAACTTGCCGGGTTGGCGCTGTTGGTGCTGGCGCTTATCTGCGTCCTGTCCCTTGTCACCTATTCTCCTGCGGATCCGAATTTCAATCACGCCACGGACGGCGTAACCAGCAACCTGCTCGGTTCCGCTGGTGCCCATCTGGCGGACTTGCTGTTGCAGACAATCGGATTTGGCTCGATTGCCCTTATTTTGGGCCTACTCGCCTGGGCGTGGCGCGTTATGTCGCACCGTGGCCTCCCCTGGGGATGGATCCATCTGGCCGTCTTCCCGTTCGGCATCTGCTTTACTTCGGCCATGCTCGCGGCGTTACCCGTCGCCGACGGTTGGCCGCTTAATTCTGGCTATGGCGGCATTGTCGGCGAGGTTATCTTCAATTCAATCATTGTCCTGGGTCAGAAAATAGGCGTTCCTGTTTATCCGGGTATTCTGGGCCCGATCCTGTTTGTCATTGCCGCGGCCACGCTTCTGGTTTCTTTTGGCATGTCGAAACAGGAATGGCGGGTCATTGGCGGCGGCTTCAAGACCATCTTGCAGACACTGCTTCTGGCACCTGGATATCTCCGTGGCTTCAGGAGAAGATCGGCTGACGAAGAGGCGGCTGACTATGACGAGATAGATACCCCTGCCCCGGCACCAAAAAAGAAGGCACGGGAGAAGAAGGCCAAAAAACCTGTGTTCCGCAAATCAGCGGAACCACAAATTGAGCAACGCCGCGGCACCACTGTTGTTGGCAAACGCGTCGCCGCAGAAAAACAGCCCGCCCTTGATCTCGGACCATCTGGTGAGTATCAGTTACCGCCGCTGGATCTGTTATCATTGCCCGACACCAAGCTCGTTGCCAAACCGATCAGCGAGGAAGCCCTGTCCAAAAACGCCCGGTTATTGGAATCCGTGCTCGATGATTACGGAATCAAGGGAGATATCAGCCGGGTTCGGCCCGGACCCGTCGTCACATTATATGAACTGGAACCGGCCCCGGGCTTGAAAAGCTCCCGGGTTATCGGCCTCGCTGACGATATCGCCCGCTCCATGAGCGCCATCTCAACCCGTATCGCCGTCATACCGGGCCGCAATGCAATCGGCATCGAACTGCCCAACCAGCGACGGGAAACCGTTTTCCTGCGCGAGCTGCTGTCCGCCGCCACCTATGAAAGCACCAGTTCCAAGCTGACGCTGGCATTGGGCAAGGATATTGGCGGAGATCTGGTGGTCGCCGATCTTGCCCGGATGCCGCATTTGCTGATCGCCGGAACAACAGGCTCGGGTAAATCCGTGGCCGTAAACACCATGATCCTGTCGTTATTGTATCGCCTCTCTCCCGAGGAATGCCGCTTTATCATGATCGATCCGAAAATGCTGGAACTGTCCGTCTATGACGGCATCCCGCATTTGCTGGCGCCGGTCGTAACTGAGCCCGGCAAAGCCGTTGTCGCCTTGAAATGGGCGGTGAAGGAAATGGAAGATCGCTATCGCAAGATGGCAGAGCTTGGCGTTCGAAATGTCGATGGATACAACCAGCGCATCCGTGAAGCCAAGAAAAAGGGCGAGGTTCTCAAACGCACTGTGCAAACCGGTTTTGATGCGGTTTCCGGCGAGCCGGTGTTTGAAGAACGCGGCCTGGACACCGACCCGCTTCCCATGATCGTCATCATCGTCGATGAAATGGCCGATTTGATGATGGTCGCCGGCAAGGATATCGAGGTTGCCGTGCAACGTCTTGCCCAAATGGCCCGGGCCGCCGGCCTGCATGTGGTCATGGCCACGCAGCGCCCTTCCGTGGATGTCATTACGGGTACCATCAAGGCCAACTTCCCGACCCGCATCAGTTTCCAGGTCACATCAAAAATTGATAGTAGAACCGTGCTGGGCGAACAGGGCGCGGAACAGCTGCTCGGTCAGGGGGATATGCTCTATATGCCGGGTGCCGGACGGGTCCAGCGGGTCCATGGACCGTTCGTGTCGGATGAAGAAGTCGAACAAGTCGTCACCTTCTTGAAAGGTCAGGGACAGCCAGACTATAAAAATGAAGTTACCGAAGAAGCCCAGGGCGATTTTGACGGCATGTCGGGCATGCCGGGCGGCGGATCCAGCGGGGATGAGCTTTATGATAAAGCCGTCGAGCTTGTCTGCCGCGAACGCAAGGCATCCACCAGCTTTGTTCAGCGGCACTTGCAAATCGGCTATAACCGGGCCGCGCGGATTATCGACCAGATGGAAAAGGAAGGCGTCATTGGCAGTGCCAACCATGTCGGAAAACGCGAAGTCTTGGCCCGGGATATTGACGATCGCGAATACTAGGCCAATTTTGTCCGCTGATTTATAACCTTTGTCTGGCAATCCCTGCATACAGGCTTATATCTAGGGCCAGAAACCATTAAATTGAAGACCCTGACAGAATACTGGAATATTTTATGATGCGGCAACTGTTGAAAAAACTGGCCCCTGCTATCGCCGGGTTTATGGTTGCAGGAATACCCTTTTTTGCCGCGGCCGAGTTAAGCGCCGCCGATAAAATCGAGATTACCCGCGCCGAAACCTACCTCAACGAGCTCAAGACAATGCAGGCCGAATTTCTGCAAATCGATGCCTTTGGTGGTGTGACGAAAGGCGACGTCTATATGCGCCGTCCCGGCCGGATGCGGTTCGAATATAGCCCGCCCGCCCAAATACTGGTTGTAGCCGACGGCACCTGGCTGGTTTTTCATGACAAGGAACTGAAAGAAACGACCAGGTTACCCTTGTTTACTACGCCGGTCAGTGTGTTGCTTAAAGACGAGATAAAACTCAGTGGCGATGTGACGGTGACGAACGTCGAGAATGACGGAAAAACATTGCGGATTACGCTTGTTGATACGGAAAACCCCGATGAAGGCAGTATAATGCTGGTGTTTGCAGACGAGCCCCTTAAACTCCGTCAATGGCTTGTGACAGACGCACAAAACAATGTCACAAGTATCAGTATCGGCAATATCCAGAGAAATCTGAAACTCCGGCCGGAGCTGTTCACATTCTTTGATAGTGATTACGAATAGGCGCCCCAACTGCCATGCATGACGACGATTTCGACGATGAAGAAGAAGAGCTCGATCTTGACGATTACCCCACATTGGTGTCGGTTGTCCGCTTCAATAAACTGCTCCCCTCCATTTCCTGGTTTGAGGAAGTCGGCCAGCCACTGACCGAAGAATCCTTCGTCGTCGCCCGTGATTATATGAACGCACTTGGATTCCCCGATGTCTATGTGGGCGAAGTGGAAGACTGGGATGACGCGGCTTATGCCGCCAGCAATCCGGACTGGAACAGTGATTGGTGGGAAGCCGAGGAACAATTGCGCATGGGTCTGACCACAACTGCGCTCAACCTGATCAGCGAAGAAGACCTGAATGCGGCGCTCACCCAAATTTCTGCAACCGCCTCCCCGGTGATCACCACGGCGGTAGAAGCCATCACCGACGATCATGGGATTGAGGACCAGGAGCTCATCCGTGCCGCCGTTGGATCCGCCTTGCAAACCTGCCACCAGGCGGCGCTGGTACTTGCCGCAGGGGAAGAAGATACCCATCCTTTTGCCATCAAGTACAAACTGTTCGAACAGGGCCATTGGCCGATCGCCATCACCGGCAACAGCTTCAATATCTTTTAAAAATTTTCAATATCGGAACACATCAAAATGAGCACAATGCGCCTTGCTACCTGGAACGTGAATTCTGTCAGGGCCCGCCTCGCCCATGTTGAAAATTTCGTTGCGGAAAATAGGCCTGATGTCCTCTGCCTGCAGGAAACCAAGGTCACCGACAACGAATTTCCATTGAAAGCCTTTGCGAAAATGGGTTTTGAGCATCATGTTATTGCCGGACAGAAAAGTTACAATGGGGTCGCTATTTTCTCGAAGCAGCCATTTTCCGTCTGTGACGGACCACAATGGTGTGGCAAGGATGACAAGCGGCATTTGGCTATAGAGCTGGAAAATGGCATAGAAGTGAACAATTTCTATGTCCCTGCCGGCGGCGATGTCCCTGATATCGAGGTTAATGACAAATTTGCCCATAAACTCGATTTCATGACGGAAATGACCGACTGGTTCACCAAGCGACAGTCCGAGAACAACAAATTGGTGCTTGTCGGTGATTTGAACGTGGCGCCTTGTGAAAGCGATGTCTGGAGCCACAAACAATTGTTGAAAGTTGTCAGCCATACGCCCATCGAAGTCGAACATATGGATCGCATCATGAATTCCCACGACTGGGTTGATGTCATGCGGCATTTTGTGCCCGAACCAGCGCCGCTGTATTCCTGGTGGAGCTATCGCGCCCGCGATTGGAAAGCTGCGAACAAGGGCCGCCGGCTTGATCATGTCTGGGTGACGCCCCTGCTCAAGCCACATCTAAAAGCCATGGATGTCAAGCTTGAGCCGCGCGGCTGGGAAAAGCCCTCGGATCATGCGCCGGTTGTCGTCGATTTTGACCTGAAGGGCCTGAAATAAACTGTACCGCCATCAGGGGGCACCATAAAGGTGCCGCTTACAGTTTGGTTTGCGATGATAAGGGTTCGTGCTAAGAAATAATCTGAGTCTGACGATGTAAATTCAATTGCCAAAAAAGGGGCGCCTGTCACCAATGTCTGCACAATCGCCGCTTATGAAGTCAGACAATGAGGAATTCGAATTGCAGCGCCGTCTGCTTATTCTATCCACTCTGATGATGACCGGGGCGGCGGTTTTCTGGTCCGCTCTATATGGATATTTTGGTGAAATCGGGGCCGCTGCGATCCCCGGTACCTATGTTATTCTGTCTCTCGCCTCTCTATTGACCCTGAAGCACCGTCATGGATTTACCTTGCTCAGAAGCAGTCAGCTTGCATGTTCGCTGCTGCTGCCGTTTTTCCTGATGTGGGAGTTGGGAGGATTCGTCAATTCATCAGCGGTGGTTGTCTGGTCGTTTACCAGTCCGATCGGCGCCTTGATGTTCGCCGGACGGCGGCAAGCGGCTTTGTGGTTTGTCGGCTTTATCCTGCTTATCATCATCGGCAGTGCCATAGAATACCCCGCCGTCGCCGTGGATAACCTGTTGCCGGACAGTGTGATTGTTGCGCTTTTCGTTATGAATCTCAGCGGCGTGTCCATCGTCGCTTTTGTCATGATGAGTTATTTTGTAAAACAGAAAAATACGGCCCTGGACCTTCTCGCACTGGAGCGGCAACGGTCGGAACGGCTGATTGAAAACATGCTGCCGGCCGCAATCAGTGAGCGGCTCAAGAACGAACAACGGCCCATTGCTGACCAGCTTGATGACGTTACAATTGTTTTCGCCGATATTGTTGGCTTCACCGGATATGCCATGGATCATGATCCAGATGACATCGTGCAATTGCTTGATCAGCTGTTTTCGGATTTCGACAGGCTATCGTCGGAACAGGGTCTGGAAAAAATCAAGACCATTGGCGATGCCTATATGGTCTGCAGCGGGCTGGAGGGAACAGCCGACGCCAATGCCCGGGGCGCCGCACATTTTGCCCTTGCCGCCATGGCCGACCTGAGGAAAATAATCGCGGAGAAACAACTGGATCTCGATCTTCGCATTGGTATTCATACCGGCACGGTTGTCGCCGGGGTCATTGGCGAGCGGAAATATTCCTATGATATCTGGGGGGATGCGGTGAATATCGCCGCCCGACTTCAGCAAACCGCCTTGCCGGGCAGGATCCTCATATCCGGGGCCACCGTCGATTTGATTTCGAACCATTTCGAGACCGATCCGCAAGGGACGACAACACTGAAAGGCCATACGCCGGTTGATACTTTTGTGCTGACCGGGGCGAAACCTTAAGCACCTGGCAATAGAAATGTTGCACCATCCCATCACATCCGGCACACTCTGCGCATAATAAAAATAACAAGGAGATCCTGTCATGAGCACGCAAGCCCCCCCGAGCGGAACAGGTCGGGTTCACGATAAAATTGCCCTGATTTCCGGCGGCGCCTCCGGCATCGGACTGGCGACGGCCGAGCGGCTGGCCCGCGAGGGCGCCAAAGTCGCCGTCACTGATGTCGATGTTGCCCAGGGTGAAGCCCTGGCAGAGCGCCTGACAGCAGAGGGTCATGATGTGTTTTTTCGGCAACTGGATGTGGTTGACCCGGCATCCTGGTCCGCCGTGGTAGAAGCGGTGGTTGAGCGCTGGGGATCTCTCGACATCCTGCTCAATTCCGCCGGGATCGGCCGGGCGCATCCGTTGATGGAGATGACATTGGAGGATTGGCGACAAACCACCTCAATAAATCTCGATGGCACCTTTCTGGGAACTCAGGCCGCCATTCGGGCGATGGCCGTCTCGGGCGGCGGCTCGATTATCAATATATCCTCGGTCCTCGGCCTGGTCGGGCTTCCCGCCGTCACCGCTTATGCCGCCAGCAAAGGGGGGGTCAAGCTGTTCACCAAAGCCGCGGCCCTGGAATGCGCGGAACTGAAACTAAATATCCGCATCAATTCCGTACATCCGGGCTATATTGAAACGCCCATGGTCATGCGCCGGTTCAAGGATCCGGAAACGGAAGCCGACGGTGTCCAGATCCTGAAAGACCAACACCCTATCGGGCGGCTGGGTCAGCGCGAAGAAGTCGCCAGCATGATCCTGTATCTGGCATCGGACGAATCCGCATTTGTAACCGGCGCTGAATTTGTCATCGACGGCGGATATACGGCAAAATGAGACTGTAGAAAACTACTGGCTCATTTTTCACGAATTCTGTCGGTATATATGATAGCGACCGGACGCCACCGTGTCAGGAAGCGGCAAAACCTGCCAACTCGGCACATCGAACGGCTGGTCGCTGACAATTATCGCGTTGGGCGCTAGAAGTCCGGGCAAACTGGCCCCCAAAGTTTGCGCCAGGGCAACGCTCAGGGCCTTGTCGCCGGACCCGATATCACAATGAGCCATCACTGCCGGCGCCGACAGGCGGGCACGGGCGGCGGGCACGGTCTCGCGGAAATCACCGATAATCATATGCTCGTCATCGGGAATACAGTCCGGATGGGCTTTCACATGGCGGTCAAACACGTAAATATCGCGATCAGGCAGGCCCGAACGTAGATGGTCAAACGTCCGACCGTTACCCAGCCCCAGCTCCAGAATATTTCCCGAAAGCCCGGTAATCTGCGCCATGGCGTAATTAAGGCAATCGCGTTGCGCGCTCACCCGGCGGATAAAACTATCAAGTCTGCTCATTTCATACTCTTTCGTTGCTGTCCCATTCCGCGACTACATCCGCATCCTCTTCGGACGCCTTCAATCTCTTTTTTTCATTCTCGAACTGATCCAGTGAGGCCAGCCGCGACAGCGCCCATATGGCGGCAACCCGGATAATCGGTGAAGGATCCTCAAGCAAGGCCGTCACTTGTTCCAAATAAGCCGGGTCCCCGCTATTTCCAATGGCAATCAGCACATTACGGATAAACCGGTTGCGACCCAAGCGCTTAACCGGAGATCCGGTAAAAAGCGCCCGAAAGGCCGCATCGTCAAGGAAAACCAGATCGTGGAGCCGTGGCGCCACCAGCTCGGCCCGCGGCCGCAACACCATTTCCGCCGCCTGCACAGCATATTTATTCCACGGACAAACCGCCAGACAATCATCGCAGCCATAAATCCGGTTGCCGATCAGCGGGCGCATCCGCCGCGGGATATGACGACGGGTTTCAATGGTCAGGTAGGAAATGCAGCGCGTGGCATCCAGCTGATACGGGGCAGGAAAGGCATTGGTCGGGCAGCAATCGAGGCACGCCGTGCAGGAGCCGCATGATCCTTGCGGCACGTGATCCGGGGCAACATCCAGGGTCATGAAGATGCTGCCGAGAAACAGCCAGGAACCAAACTCACGGCTAAGCAGATTGGTATGCTTGCCCTGCCAGCCAACGCCTGCGGCTTCGGCCAAGGGCTTCTCCATCACCGGCGCCGTATCGACGAATACCTTCACATCGCCGCCATAGGTCTGGACGATCCAGCGGGCGATCCGTTTCAGCTTTTTCTTGACCACATCATGATAGTCCTTGCCCTGGGCATATATGGAGATCAGGCCGCGATCCGAATGACCGGTAAAGGCCAATGGATCCGTTTCCGGCCCATAGTTTAGGCCCAGCATCAACACGGTTTTTGCCTCTGGCCAGAGCGCTTGAGGATGCCGCCGTCGCTCCGCCTTCTCGACAATCCAGTCCATATCGCCATAACGATTTTTATCAATGAATTCAGTGAGATGCCGTCCGGGAAGGTCGCTAAAATCGGCACCAGTAAATCCCACTGCCTCAAAACCCTGGGCCAGCGCATATTCCCGAATACACTGTTTATCGCCGGGGTTGAGGAGCCCGTCAGAAATCGAGGTCGGCATAATGTTTAGGTGCCGGCATGCCGGGAAGGTTATCTCCCAGTATCCCGCGGAAACTTGGGCGTGATTTTGCCCGCGAGTACCAGACCTTTGCAGCAGGGTGCTGGTCCCACGGAACATCACCGAGATAATCAACGGACGACAGCTGAGCCGCCGCCGCAATATCTGCCAAGCCGTAATCTTCACCGGCCAACCAGGACCGGCGCTCCACCAGATAGGTGATATATTCCAGGTGATAATGGATATTGTGATGGCCGGCGCGAATGGCCGCCGTATTCGGTGTCCCTGATTTCGTCAGCCGTTTCATGATCTTTTCGTCCACGAGGTTATCCGTCACCTCGCGATAGAATTTGTGATCAAACCACGCCACCAGCCGCCGTACTTCGGCGCGCTCGATGGGATCTTCGGGCATTAGCGGAATATCCTCATACGTCTCTTCCAGATACTCGCAAATAGCCTGGCTGTCAGCGAGAACCGCGCCGTTTTCGTCAACAAGAATAGGCACCTCACCAGCCGGGTTTCGCGCCAGAAGGTTGGGACCTCTTTCCCACGGCTTTTCGATCTGAAGTCCAAATTTCAACCCTTTTTCGTCAAGGGATAATCGAACTTTACGGCAGGCAGGGGATATCCAGAAATGATACAATGTTCGCATGGGGCAGAACATACCTCATGCGAAGGAAATGGAAAATAGGCTGTTTCGGTTAATCGATAAAAAAGTCGTACTTTTTGAAATTTAGTTGATAGTGAATTGCCGAAAACTTTCACTCTTCTTTAAAAGGCGGGCGCATTCACTTTGCACACGGGCAAACATCTCCGCCGTCCGCAATTTTCCGTTGGCATCGAGCCGGTTGACATGCTGCAACGCTTTTACCGGTGCGTCATCGCCATATAACAGGATAAATCGTCTCGCAGCCCATTTTACGCCATCCGCGTTAATAATCGGGTCACTGAATAATGGGTTTCCCGCTTGCAAATCGGTCTTTGGCTGTTCCCGTAAATTTTGCATTTTTGTATCGTCCTGTTGCTTACGTGTTAAATCCTCTGCCGTCACAAAGGGCATACGGAATTAACTGCAAGCTTCAGGCCAAACTCAAATGCCACGAAAACCCTTTGAATCTGCCATTTAGGCGAAGTAACAAGAGCCTGAAATAGGAAATTTTGTCGGATATGGCAGAATTTTCCCATGGATCACCGATAGATAATCCATGGGACAGCAGATCTAGGCTGTTTCGCGCATCTCGTCATCGCTCAGCGGATGTGCCAGTTTATTCAGCATTTCCTTGGGGCAAACCTGGTAGAATTTTCCAAGCTCCCAATCCCAATCCGCGACGAGGGACTGCGCCAGCGGTGAATGAGTTTCCGTTGCATGTTGCGTGACCATATCCTTCAACACACCGGCCCAATGCTTGGACGCGACCCGTTGATAAACGACACTCTCGTCATTGATACTGGTTGGCAAAGTGTCTTCGGTATCATAAATAAACGCCATGCCACCGGTCATCCCGGCGCCAAAGTTATCGCCAACCGGCCCCAGAACCGTGATCATACCTCCGGTCATATATTCACAGCCGTTCGTCCCACAGCCCTCAACTACAGAAATCGCTCCGGAATTTCGCACGGCAAACCGCTCCCCGGCTTGTCCTGCACCAAACAGGTAACCGGACGTCGCCCCATAGAGGACGGTATTGCCGATGATCGTGTTGTCGTTCCATTTCAACGGGCTGGACGTCAAGGGCCGGACGATAATCGAGCCACCGGACAATCCTTTTCCGCAATAGTCATTGGCGTCGCCCAAAACTTCAAGCCGTAGGCCTTGCACCGCAAAAGCACCCAGAGACTGACCGGCAGACCCGCGAAGGCGCACGGTAATATGACCGGATTCCAGACCTGTCATACCAAACTGGCGGACAATTCTGGAGGATAATTTGGTGCCGATTGCCCGGTGCGTATTGCGAATGCTATAGGCCAGCTGCTTTTTCTCGCCGCCTTTGGTAAAGACACTGGCCGCATCCATAATCATTTGCGCATCCAGTGTTTCGGGGACAGGTACCGGACCATCATTAATACAGTAACGTGGATTATCACCGGAATCCGCTTCAACTAAGAGCGGGTTGAGATCGAGATCATCGAGATGGGCGGACCCGCGACTTACCTGAGAGAGCAAACTGCTGCGTCCGACGATATCCTGCAAGGATCGATAGCCAAGCTCCGCCAGAATTTCGCGTACTTCTTCCGCAAGGAAGCTGAACAGGTTGACGACTTTGTCGGCATTTCCTTCGTATTTCTTGCGAAGATCCTCGTCCTGCGTACAAATGCCAACAGGACAAGTATTGGAATGACATTGACGAACCAGAATACAGCCAAGAGCGACCAGGGCACCGGTGCCAAGTCCGAATTCCTCACCGCCCATCAAGGCGCTCATCACGATATCCCGGCCGGTTTTCATACCACCATCCACCCGCAGGAGAATGCCGGGCCGTAACTTGTTGAGGGTCAGTACCTGATTTACTTCGGGCAAGCCCATTTCCCATGGAACACCGGCATACTTTACGGATGTTTGCGGGCTGGCCCCGGTACCACCGGAATTTCCGGAAATCATGATGACGTCGGCTTTGGCCTTGGCGACACCCGCTGCCACGGTGCCGATACCGGCTTCGGCGACCAGTTTAACGCAAACTCGTGCTTCAGGATTAATCTGCTTCAAATCATAAATCAGCTGCGCCAGATCCTCGATGGAATAGATATCATGATGCGGTGGTGGCGAAATCAAGGTCACGCCCGGTGTCGAATTCCGCAGCTTCGCGATCATCTCCGAGACTTTAAATCCCGGAAGCTGTCCACCCTCACCTGGTTTCGCCCCTTGCGCGATTTTAATTTCTATCTCTTCGCAATTATTCAGATATTCCGCTGTGACGCCAAAGCGCCCCGAAGCAATCTGTTTAATCGCTGAATTGGCATTGTCACCATTGGCCTGCGGTTTATATCGGCTCACATCCTCGCCGCCTTCGCCGCTGTCAGACTTTCCGCCAATACGGTTCATGGCAATGGCCAGCGTTTCATGGGCTTCTTTACTCAGCGCACCGAGACTCATGGCACCGGTGACAAAGCGCTTGCGAATTTCCGTAATACTTTCCACTTCATCAATGGAAATCGGATCCCGATCCGACTTGAAATCCATCAGGTCACGGAGATTGACCGGGGCCATCCGCCGCATGCCCTCACTATATTTCTTGTACAGTGAATAACTGTCGTTATCGACAGCAGTTTGCAGCATATGCACCAGTTCGCCATCAAAGGAATGCACCTCACCGGAAGCGCGGAAGCGATACAGACCGCCCACAGGCAAGCTAATGATATCCTCTTTAAAAGCCTTTTCATGCTGTTGCAGCACTTTGTGCTGGATACCCGGCAATCCGATGCCGGAAATTCTGGACGGCATACCGGGAAAAAATTCAGCGACAAGAGCCCGCGACAAGCCGACAGCCTCAAAATTATAGCCACCGCGATACGAACTGATGACAGAAATGCCCATTTTGGACATGACTTTGAGCAGCCCCTGATTAACGGCATCTTTCGCCCGCATCAGGCAGCTTTGTAAATCAAGCCCGGCAAACAATCCGCGATCAAACCGATCCATAATGGTTTCTTGCAGCAAATAGGCATTGACGGTCGTTGCCCCGACACCGATGAGGACGGCAAAATACTGCACATCAAGACATTCACCGCTCCGCACATTGATGGATGTAAAAGTCCGAAGTCCTTCATTGACCAAATGCGTATGAACACCGGCCGCCGCCAGAATAGACGGTATAGGCGCCAACGTGCTGGAGGTTCCCATATCGCTCAAGATCAAATGGGAACAGCCGCCCCGCACCGCATTTTCGGCTTCTTTACGGATTTTCTGCAAGGCATTGGTCAGCGCATCCGGGCCTTCCGAGGGGTCGAACGTGCAATCGATGATCTCTGCACTGTCGCCCATATACGCCTGCATGGCGTTAAACTCGCCATTGGTCAGAATAGGGGATTCCAGCGACAGGATCTCTGCCTGGCTTTTATCCTCATCCAGAATATTGTTGAGGTTACCGAGCCGGGTCTTCAAGGTCATGACCCGGCGTTCGCGCAGACTGTCGATCGGCGGGTTGGTGACCTGACTGAAGCGTTGCCGGAAATAGTGATGCAACCCTCTGTAATTCTTGGACAGGACTGCTAACGGCGTATCGTCTCCCATGGACCCGACGGCCTCCTTGCCCTCCTCGACCATGGGTTGCAGCAAGAGTTCGAGATCTTCCATACTCCAGCCGGAACAGAGCTGACGTTGACGCAGCTCCTTACGCTCGAAATGCCGGGGCTCTTCAGCGCCGCTCAGGGTATCCCCGAGATTAACGATATTCTCGATCCATTTATCAAAGGGTTTCGCCGAAGCCATCTTGTCCTTCAGCTCGCCATCGAAATAAAAGGTGCCTTTTTTCAAATCGACACCGATCATCTGACCGGGTCCAACACGTCCTTTACGGATTATCTTGGATTCATTGACCGGCACCATGCCGGTCTCCGATCCAACCACCAGCATACCGTCGCCGGTTATGGTGTAGCGCAGCGGCCGCAAACCGTTTCTATCCATACCGGCGATCACCCACCGGCCGTCAGTTGCGCAAATTGCCGCGGGTCCGTCCCAGGGTTCCATGACAGAATTACAATAGGCATAGAGCGCCTTGTGTTTAGGCGGCATTGATTCGCGATTCGCCCAGCTTTCCGGAATAAGCAAAGTCTTGGACATCGGCGCGCTTCGGCCGGCCCGGACAAGAACTTCAAATACCGCATCCAGCGCCGCACTGTCCGAACTACCGGCCTGGATAATCGGCTTCACGTCATCTGACTTTTCACCGAATGTCGAGGAAACCATCCGAATTTCATGGCTTTTCATCCAGTTGACATTGCCGCGGATCGTATTGATTTCACCGTTATGAGCGAGAACCCGGAACGGCTGAGCCAGATTCCAGGTTGGGAAAGTATTGGTCGAATAGCGTTGGTGATAGATAGCGAAATTGGAGACGAAACGCTCATCCAGCAAATCGGGGTAGAAGCTTGATAACTGCTCGGCCAGGAACATTCCCTTATAGATGATGGACCGGCAAGACAGCGTGCAAATATAAAATTCGTTGATATGCGCCTCGAGAACTTTTTTCTCGATCCGGCGGCGGATAATATACAAGTCGCGCTCAAATTCATTGTCATCAACACCGCGCGTATTGGCGATCATGATTTGTTCAATTTCAGGCCGTGTAGCGTTAGCTTTTTCGCCAATAATACTGGCATTCACCGGCACCTGTCGCCATCCGTAAATATAGTAGCCAAACGCCAGAATTTCAGTTTCAACAATTGTCCGGCAGGTTTCCTGGCCTTCAAAATCTGTTCTCGGCAAAAACACCATGCCGACGGCGAGCTTGCCTTCGATAGGCTCATGCCCGGTGCGCGTGATATGCTCTTTAAAGAAATCCTGGGGGATCTGCACATGAATGCCGCAGCCGTCGCCGGTTTTGCCATCCGCATCCACAGCCCCGCGATGCCAAACCGCTTTCAGCGCATCGATACCCGCCTTGACAACGGATCTGGAGGGCTTTCCATCTATTGCCGCAACCAGACCGACACCGCAGTTATCCTTTTCTTCCGCAGGATCATACAGGCCATGTTCCTGCAGGAAGGCCGCATTTTTTGTCCAGGATTTAACAAATTCCTCGCCTGCTGTATTTTCCGCTGTCATTTTTTTTATGTCTTTTTTCATATCAGTTTTCCCAGCATATCAAGAGGCAATGGCGACGGTTTCTGCCGCGCTTTTGCTCTTCAAATATTTATCAATTGCAAGTGACGTATCGCGGCCATCGCGAATGGCCCAGACAACCAGAGAGGCTCCACGGACAATATCCCCGATCGCATAAACACCTTCCAGATTGGTCAGGCCCGTGCCAAATTCGGCAACGATTGTTCCCCAGCGCGAGACCTCAAGACCGGGCTCATCAAACAAAGTTGGAATATCTTCCGCATCAAATCCCAGCGCCTTGATGGCAAGGTCACAGCGGATGTCATGTTCGGAACCTGAAATTTCAACCGGAACCTGCCGGCCGGTTGAATCGGCAATACCCAGATGCATATCAATGGCTTTGACGCCGCGCACAGTTTCATCCCCGAGAAACGCTTTCGGGGCTGATAACCAGACAAATTCCACACCCTCTTCTTCAGCATTGACAACTTCGCGCATGGAACCGGGCATATTCTTGCGGTCCCGGCGATACAGGCATTTCACTGAGTTCGCGCCCTGGCGAACCGCAGTCCGCACGCAATCCATGGCCGTGTCGCCGCCACCGATGACAACCACATCCTTGCCTTGTGCATCAAAGCTCCCGTCCTCAAACTCCGAAACTTCATCGCCAAGACCCTTGCGATTAGAGGCGGTTAAATAGTCCAGCGCCGGAATGATGCCGCCGACGCCACTACCGGGCAGGGAAATATCCCGGGCTTTATAAACACCCGTCGCGATGATGATAGAATCATGCTTTTCCCGGAGATCGCCAAGGCTGGCGTCGCGACCAATTTCAAAATTCATATGAAAAGTTACGCCACTGTCCCGAAGCAGCTGTGCTCGCTTTTCAACGATGTCTTTTTCAAGTTTGAAACTCGGAATACCGTAAACAAGTAATCCGCCGATACGGTCATACCGATCATATACATGAACTTGATAGCCTTTTTTCCTTAGCTCATCTGCCGCTGCCAATCCGCCCGGGCCCGCACCAATGATGCCCACGGACTGCGCCAGCTCAGTGACGGGGACCGTCGGCTTGATCCAACCTTTTTCCCAAGCTGTATCAGTTATGTATTTTTCAACGGCGCCGATGGTCACTGATTCAAACCCTTTTTCAATGACGCAAGACCCCTCACAAAGCCGGTCTTGCGGGCAAATGCGTCCACAAATTTCCGGAAAGTTGTTGGTCGACTGACTCATTTCGTAGGCTTCTTGCAACCGATCATTGGCCGTCAGGTTCAACCAGTCCGGTATATTATTCTGAACAGGACAATGTACCTGGCAATAGGGAATACCGCATTGAGAACACCGGCTTGCCTGTTCTGTCGCTTTATCATTCGAATATTCATCATAAATTTCAGAAAAATCCTCACGCCGGTTTTCAGCCGCGCGTTTCGCCGGCATTTTTTTATCCAACGATACAAATTTCAGCATATTTTTTGACATCAGGCGTTCCCAATCCAGACCCGCAAGGCGCAGGCTCTCTTCTTTTATAAACTTTTTACTTAATCCTGCACCGGACGCCAAAAAAGCTAGAACTGGTCAAAATCCCAGTATTTCCGGTCTTTGCCAGTCCGTATTGAAAACCAATAGAAGGCAAAGGGACCCGATTAATAGCCTAAAAGATCAAAATTTACCAGAAAAAAGCGTTAATTAGGTCAGCATATATGACATATAATTATAAATCATTCATCAATCCGACGAAATATATGTCAAATTCGACAAAAAGATAGGAAAATTTAGTACAGTATCGGACCTAAAAGACAAGGCTGATTCTTAAACCCTTCAAGAGCTCCCGAGACATGTTGCTAGGCGAGGTCAACAATTTTTGTTCCGCCACCTTTTTTGTAGCGGCGCAAATATGTCGGAACAACGAAATCAATGGAGGCGGCCTCTATTCCAAGGTCTTGTATATTGGGAAAATCACCCGACGCGACATTGTCAATTTTCAACAACTTGACCTGATCCGGCGTCAATTGCGGACGCCCCGGTGCCAATTTCATGAAAATAGCCATGAAAGACATCAAGGACGCTGGAACCGGCAGGAACAAACAACTCCGATCGGTATAAATCAAAACCCTTTTCATGAGATCGTGAAAACTCACCGCGTCTGGTCCGGTCAGTTCCCAAATCTTACCCTGTGCAGAGGACGATTCCAGTATCCTGACAATCGCTTCCACCAGATTTTCTATCCAAATAGGCTGCATTTTGGCCTGACCGCCATCAGATAGGGGAAAGACCGGCGTCAGTGAGAGTAATTGGGCGAAGCGATTGAAAAAGTCATCATCAGTGCCGAATACGACAGAAGGTCGCAAAATTGTGGCGCCGGGAAACTCTGTCGCCGCCAACTCTTCGCCAACCGCTTTACTGCGGGCATATCCTGCTTCATGTTCCTTGTCTGCACCGAGCGCCGACATGTGAATAAGCTGCTTTGCGCCGGCCTGCTTTGCGGCCTTCGCAACTCGCTCCGCACCGTCCACATGGACCGCACCAAAAGACTGCGCGCCCGTTTCATATAATAATCCAACAAGATTAATGACAATATCGGCGCCAGCGACCGCACGATCTACAGACATTTGATTGCGGATATTCGTCTGCATACCAACGATTTGCCCAACATTCCCCTGCGTCATCAACTGGACGGCACTTTCCGGATCGCGAACAGCCAGACGGATCTGATAGCCTTTTGCGGCAAGGCGCCCGACCAAATGGCGCCCGATAAAACCGGAGCCTCCAAAAATGGTAATTAGTCGATCAGGCATTTTTTTGTCCTTTGCTCGCAAACTATGGAGTATGTCATAGCGCGCCGCGCCATTCCTGAGGCAATTTCTACCTGTATATAACCCTGAGGCCAAGCCCAAACCGAAAAATACTTGGATTCTTTTGTCGAAGTTTGTTGACAACGAAGACCTTGCTTTATATCAGAGGCATCATTGAATTGCCCAGGTGGCGGAATTGGTAGACGCGCTAGCTTCAGGTGCTAGTGGCCGTATGGTCGTGGAAGTTCGAGTCTTCTCCTGGGCACCAACCGCATTTTAAATCTTCGTCGTTTCGCAAGATATCGATAGTAAAAAGTTTGTCTCACGAACTCAGTTCATATTGCGATTTTGTCCATTTTGCGGACTGGTCCCGCCCATTCAGGACCGATATGCTTTAGCCAGACGAGGGGATAAATACAATCTCTTATATGCTGGCTAATTTCATAATTTCCCACTACATAATGTGGCATTTTTGTGGCGCAGTTAACTATATTAGATAAAAATTTTGTAAAAATTGAATTAATATGATAAAATCATAATATTAATGTTGATTATTTGTGGAGTAATTCTTTAAGACTTTAGTTTATTGAAGGAGGTGGGTTATGAAAAAATTAGTACTGAGCTTGGCCCTCACAACAGCCCTAACGGCTTTTACCGGAGCGGCATTCGCGCATACGGTGGCTCTCGGATTTGTCCCTGGCGCAACATTGGGAGACGTAACTTTTTGGGTCGGAAACTATACTCACGGATCCCCCGGCAATGTCCCCAATGAGGGAAGTCTGCGTTTAAGTGGTCAGAACGCAACCGTATATGGCCCGACGACGACGCTATTTGATCTCAACTCTCTTGTTCAACCGGCTGGATTAACCGACGGCGTTAACTACTTTCATGTCAGTGGCAGTTCTGGCACAACAGGATTCCCGCTTGTAGATAGCTATGATGCTTCCGGGTACAAGTCCTGCTGTGGCCCTGTGACGGCTTGGCAAGGCGTCACAGTCAGTGGTCTATCTGCCGGTGACTATATGTTTGAGTTTATTGAACAAGCTAATCCGACCGCCGACTGGACGGAATGGAATGACTCTCTTAACAGCATTTTCACCTTGAAAGCCGGTGATATTGGTGGTGGTCCAAGCGCAGTCCCCTTACCAGCAGCCTTGCCTCTTTATGGCGCTGGACTTGCTTTATTGGGCTTCATGGGATGGCGTAAGCGGCGCCAATCTAACAAAGCATAACTTGCCCGAAAGGCCCATCCAAACCAAGCGGCAGTCAAATGACTGCCGCTTTTTTTGCGCAGCTAGCTTGGATTCTTAGCTGTATCGGGTTCAACTGTGACGCCAGCACCAACCATCTTCTTTCCAAATCTCCGCTTGTCTTCTGGAAAGGCTGCTGGTATATAATGTTGAAAAGACGAGGTCTTTTTCTTTATATTACAAAGAGTTATCAAACTTTCTGCTCCGTATTCCTCTTGAGCAATACTCGATGAGCAACCATCATGCGGTTATGCCAGCTTTTGACTTCGGCGTTATGGCCGTTCTATCGGAGGACTAAATGGCAATTTTTTTACATCACGGCGATCTACCCAATGATGTTGATTTAGGCAACAGTATTGCAATTGATAGCGAGACTATGGGACTTCTCCCCCATCGTGATCGTCTTTGCTTGGTTCAATTGTCCGCCGGTGATGGCGACGCTCATTTAGTGAAATTCGACGGCAAAAACTACAATGCGCCAAATCTGGCGGCCCAGCTCAATGACCCTGATCGCCTTAAGCTTTTCCATTTTGGACGGTTTGATATTGCGGTGTTGAAGAAATACCTCAATATTGATTGCGCGCCGGTTTACTGCACAAAGATCGCCTCTCGACTGGTTCGCACCTACACCGACCGCCACGGATTAAAAAACCTTTGTCAGGAACTTCTGGGCATTGATATTTCAAAGCAGCAGCAAAGTTCTGATTGGGGTGCTGCGGAGTTATCGCAGGCGCAGATGGAATATGCGGCGTCGGACGTCTTATACCTTCATCAGTTGAAGGAAAAACTTGATGTAATGCTTGCCCGAGAAGGCCGAAAAGAACTGGCTTCAAAATGCTTTTCCTTTTTACCCGTACGGGCCGAGCTGGACCTTGCCGGATGGGATGAGACAGACATTTTTGCTCACTCCTGACTGTTTCAGTATTTAGTATCAAAAACTTTCAAGCTGAATACGCTATTAACCTTGTTAATTTGGCGCAATTTTCTTATATATTTAGTGTGTTTGAGTGTATTTCGCTGGCTTGTTACCTCCGGGCCAGCGCCCCCAACGAATAAGGACGGACTTGTTGACTGAAACCACGGATCAAGTAACAGTGGGTTTGACGGAGAAAAACCGCGATCTGGAAAGTGCGCGGAATGTCCTGGCCATAGAAGCTGATGCAATATCACAATTGCAGCTTAGCCTTGATAGTGGTTTTGTTGAGGCTCTTGATCTAATCAGCCAATCTACAGGTCGTGTCGTCGTTAGCGGGATGGGGAAAAACGGCCATATAGGAAATAAAATTGCGGCGACCCTTGCTTCTACCGGAACGCCGGCGCAGTTTGTTCATCCAGGCGAAGCAAGCCACGGTGATCTGGGCATGATCACGAAAAATGACACCGTATTATGTTTGTCAAACTCGGGCAGTACAAAAGAACTCAGCGATATAATTGCCTATACAAGGCGGTTTGATATCCCGCTTATCGGTATTGTCGGGAAGCGGGATAGTACCTTAGGTCGTCGCGCCGATGTTGCTCTTGTCTTGCCCGCTTCCCCAGAAGCCTGCCCAATGGGATTAGCTCCGACAACCTCGACGACGATGACACTGGCACTCGGTGATGCTCTGGCTGTCGCTTTGCTTGAACGACAGGGGTTTGATTCCTCTCAATTTCATGTATTTCATCCAGGAGGCAACCTGGGCAACTCGTTGATTAAAGTCAGCGATATTATGCATACGGGCGAGGCTGTTCCGGTTGTCGGCGGGGAAACACTCATGAGCGATGCGCTGATCGAAATTTCAACAAAGAGTTTCGGCTGCGTGGCTATAACCAGCGATGCGGGTAAACTTGTAGGGGTTATCACCGATGGTGATTTGCGGCGCCACATGGGACCCGATTTGTTGGGTAAAAAAGCCATGGATGTAATGACGAATAATCCGCAAACTATTTCCTCTCGAGCCTTGGCCGGAGAGGCACTGGCACAAATGAATTCGACAGGATTCAATGGCATTACCTGCCTTTTCGTAACCGAAGAATATGATATTCAAGGTATCATTAGTGTTCACGACTGTTTGCGCAGTGGAGTTATGTAAGAAATGAAACCCGCGGACGTTATTTCTGTAGACGAGGATGTCGACAAGGGGTCGGTATCTGAAACGCCGAAATTTATCGCATCGGACCTTCTGGATGGCGTAAAGTTCAGCTCGCGCTACAGCCATTTTGTCTCCGTTATCAAATTTATACTTTTGGGGCTTGCAATTCTTCTCGTTGGCCTGGCTTTTGTCTTGCCAAACTTGGAGAAGGAGGAAGGGTTTACGCTTGATTATGCAGATTTGATATTGTCCGACGACAGCCTCACCATGAAGAATCCGCAGTTTGTTGCCAGTGACCTTAGCAATCAGAATTATGTTGTAACCGCTGATACAGCTACTCAAAAGACAGCTACAAGCTCAGAAGTTACTCTGAAAAACCTGCAAGCTGATATCACGCTCAAATCGGGAGAATGGATTTCCCTATCCGCCCCTGATGGCGTTCTCGATCAAGATTCCGGCCTTTTGCAGCTATTTGGAGATATCAATATTTTTTCCGATAGTGGTGATCAATTCACCATGAAGTCAGCAGAAGTCAACTTAAAGAAACGCACTATTGTCAGCCCCAATCCTGTAATCGGCCATGGCCCACTTGGCGCCATTGAAGCAGATAGGCTTGTGGCAGATCAATTAACTGGTAAATTACGTTTTGAAGGCAATGTACGGCTTAAAATCTACCCGTGAGTCAGAAATAATGGACAGGTCTGGAAACAATAGAATGAAAAAGATTACGGGAATATTTCTGTTAGCCGTCGTCCTTTTAGTCGGCATGGGGAATTCTTTTGCCTCCGCCCAATCAGCTTTGACTGGCGGGGCCTACGATACAAGCCAACCGCTTGAAATAGCAGCTGACTCATTGGAAATTCAGCAAGAAAACCAGTTAGCGGTATTTGAAGGCAATGTAGACGTCAAGCAAGGCGAAATACGCATGCGGGCCGACAAATTGATCGTCTATTACGCCGACAAAAATACGGCAAGCGATGGCGGTCCGGCCAATATCAAGAAAATTGACGCCGTTGGAAATGTCTTTCTGTCCAGCCCGCGGGAAACGGCGGAAGGTGAAACAGGAACGTATGATGTGAACAATAAACAGGTAAACCTTCGTGGGAATGTGGTATTAACACAGGGAAAAAATGTCCTGCGAGGCGACAAGATGACCTTGAATATGGTAACGGGCAAAAGTCGGGTCGAAGGCACCTCAACGACTGACGGTGGTACAGGTCGTGTTAAAGGTATTTTCGTGCCGGAACAGAAGGCTGAGTAGTAGAGTAAAGGAACTTTGAGGCGATGAGTATGGATGAAGTGGAACGCGTTCCCAGGTTAGTTGCTGAAAATTCGGGGCTCGTTGCGCAGAATATTGGCAAATCTTTTAAAAAGAGACCGATCCTTCGCGGTGTTGATATTGTTGTAAACCGCGGGGAAGCTGTTGGTTTGCTCGGTCCGAATGGTGCTGGCAAAACGACAAGTTTTTATATTATTTCCGGCCTGTTAAGTCCTGATTATGGAACTATTATCCTAGATGGACGGGATGTCACAGATCTTCCCATGTACAGACGGGCGCGATTGGGGATTGGTTATTTACCGCAAGAAGCATCCATTTTCAGGGGCCTGAACGTCGAGCAAAATATTCGAGCGGTGCTTGAACTCATCGAACCCGTTCGCGAAAAACGTGAAAATTTGCTCGAAGGGCTTCTCGCCGAATTTTCAATTACGCATTTAAGAAGAACTCCAGCTGTGGCTTTGTCCGGTGGGGAACGTCGCCGTGTGGAAATCGCGCGAGCGCTAGCGGGAAAACCAAATTACATTATGCTTGATGAGCCGCTTGCCGGTATTGATCCTATTGCGGTCGGCGATATTCGTGATTTGGTCTCTCATCTGAAAGACCGCGGCATCGGTGTTTTAATCACCGAACATAATGTTCGTGAAACGCTGGATATCATTGATCGAGCATACATTCTTAACGATGGGCGTGTCATAAAGGAAGGCAGCCCTTCTGAAATTGTTTCAGATGAAGGTGTACGGCGCGTGTATTTAGGGGATCGCTTTAACCTCTAGCGTTTGACGGTGATCAGGAGTAAAGATGGCTTTAACGCCCAGACTGGATTTACGACAAAGTCAACAGCTTGTTATGACGCCCCAGTTGCAGCAGGCAATCAAACTGTTGCAACTGTCACATCTGGACCTCGCCGCTTATGTCGAACAAGAGCTCGAGAAAAACCCTCTGCTTGAGCGTCCTGATGCGCTTGAAGCGCAAGAAGCGAGCTCTGGCACTAAGGAACAAGATAGCGCCCGTGCTTCTGCCGAAAATGAGGCCCCCTCACTGAAGGAACTGTCAATTTCTAACGACGGCACCTCTCCGGACGATGGGAACAGTACGCCTGAAGCGGACTACGATAACACATATAATGATACGGCAATTGATATGCCAGTAGAGCAATCTTTTGCCGATGGTGCCGACACCGGGTATCTGGGCGCAAATTCAGGGGGAAGTTATAGTTTTTCAAGTAACGATCTTAATCTTGAAAATACCCTGTCAGAAGATTTATCACTCCACGATCATTTGACCCAGCAACTCAGTCAACTCCCCTTGTCAAATTCGCAAAAGCTAATCGCTTCTTACATGATCGACCTGGTCAGCGATGCCGGCTATTTTACAGAAGAGCTCGATGAAGTTGCTGAAACATTAGGGTGCGGACGCGACGCCGTCGAAACTGTTTTTGCGTCTCTTCGCGCCATGGAGCCGGTTGGTATCTTCGCAATGGATCTCGCTGACTGCCTCGCTTTACAGCTAAAAGATCAAAACAGATTTGATCCAGCGATCGAAATTCTTCTTAACAATTTACATTTGTTGGCGGAAGGAAACCTGAAAGAATTGCTAGATATCTGCAAGGTCGATCAGGAAGACCTGGGAGAAATGATTTCAGAGATCAAGGCGCTGGATCCAAAGCCCGGCTTGCAATTTGACAGCGAAGTCGCACAAACCGTCATTCCTGACATATTCGTTCGACGACGTCCGGACAGCAGCTGGCACATAGAATTGAACAGCGAAACCTTGCCAAAAGTTCTTGTCAATAACAGCTACTATTCAGTGCTCAATACGAAAACAAAGAAAAAAGAGGAAAAAGAGTATCTGTCTGAATGCCTGAGCACCGCAAACTGGTTGGTCAAGTCTCTCGACCAACGAGCACAAACTATATTGAAAGTGGCAACAGCCCTGGTCGCCGAACAGGAAATGTTTTTCACCCAAGGCATCGAGTTTTTACGCCCTCTCAATTTGAAAACAATTGCTGATACTATTTCAATGCATGAAAGTACGGTCAGTCGGGTCACCTCCAATAAATATATCGCGTCGCAACGCGGTATCTTCGAACTTAAATATTTCTTCACGTCGGCAATTAATTCCACATCTGGTGGCGATTCACATTCTGCAGTATCCGTTCGACATAAATTGAAGCGGCTAGTAGACGATGAAGCCCCAAATAAGATCCTTTCCGACGACAAAATCGTTGAATTGATGAAATTGGAAGGGATAGATATTGCGCGAAGGACCGTTGCAAAGTATCGTGATGCGATGAAGATTCCCTCTTCCGTACAACGTCGAAGACTGAAGAAGCAGTTAATTGCTTCCTAATCGGGGATACATGAAATGACGCCACCAAATCAGCGAATTTAAATTCCGCAACCGCATATTGACAATGCGGTACGCAAAAACTATGGTCCCGCCCTCAAATTGATTTGGAAGTTTATCCGGGGCGGATAATTGGTTCACTTCTAGAATTGGAATTACAGATGCACGTGATTGTAAAAGGTAAACAGATAGATGTTGGCGATGCACTTCGGATGCATATCGAAGATGCCCTGATTGCAGGTGTCTCAAAATATTTTGACAACGCTATTGATGCCCAGGTGACCCTAAGCAAGAAAAACCACAATTTCCATACGGAATGCAGTGTCCATATAGGGTCCGGAATTGATGTAACCGCGTCCGCCGATCATGTTGACGCCTATGGAAGCTTTGACACCGCTGCTGACCGTATCGAGAAACAGTTGCGTCGATACAAACGCCGCCTGAAAAGCCATCACGGCAAGGAGCGATATCAAGCAAAGCAGTCTCTTGCTGCCCAATCCTATGTCCTGGCACCCGAGCCGGAAGAAGTCGAAGTCGAAGCAAATGACGACTGGCAGCCAATCATAATTGCTGAAAGCAGCGCAGATATTCCGCATTGCTCTGTGGGGGAAGCGGTCATGAGAATGGATTTGGCCAACCTTCCTGCCATGATGTTTCACAATTCGCAAACCAATGGTTTGAATGTTGTCTACCGCCGACAAGACGGAAACATCGGCTGGATTGATCCACGCGTCGAGTCGGCAAAAAAGTCTGCCTAACACGCTGGCAAATCAAAACAGAATTACCATTTAATATAGGTATCATGGAACTTACTGACCTTATCAGCCCGGAAACTGTTTTCGCGGATATAAAAGCGACGAGCAAGAAGCATGCCTTACAGGAACTTGCGCGGCGTGCGGCAATCGTAACGAAGTGCCCTGAGCGGGCAATTTTAGATGTTCTTTTGGAACGCGAGAGACTGGGGACAACCGGTATTGGCCGAGGTATTGCAATTCCTCATGGAAAGCTTGCCGGCATAGATCATGTTTATGGATTGTTCGCGAAACTCGATTCCGGCATTGATTTTGATTCAATGGATGACATGCCGGTTGACCTCGTTTTCTTACTACTTGCGCCAGAATCTGCGGGCGCTGATCACCTCAAAGCCCTGGCCCGCGTATCCCGTACTTTACGTGATACGGGTCGGTGCGAAAAATTACGGGGCAGCAACGACGCGGACGCGTTGTTCGCTGTGCTAACTGACGAAAGCGCTCAATCTGCCGCTTAAAAGGGATCCGTGGTGCTCATTCAATGGCTAGCTAAATGACCTCAATGTTTGGCAAGCCTTTCACCGTCATCACATGTCTTATCCTATTTACCATACCTAATCACGCGACAGCAAATAACGTCCTGCTTGATTTGCCAATCGACTGTCGTCTCGGCGATACCTGTTTTATCCAGCACTATCCGGATATGGATCCCAGCAAGACTGCGAAAGATCATACCTGTGGATTTTTAACCTATGAGGGTCACAAGGGCACTGATTTCCGACTTCGGACTTTGGAGGATATGGAAACAGGCGTTCCTGTTCTTGCGGCTGCGGACGGCGTCGTATCGAATTTACGTGATGGCATCGCAGATCAGTATTTTGAAGATTACCCGGCAGCCGTTCGTCCGCGGATAAAAAATACCGGACTTGGCAATGCCGTAATACTGGTCCATGACAACGGCTACAAGACAATCTATGCCCATCTGAAAAAAAACAGCATTGCTGTCACTAAATCGCAAAAAGTTAAGCGCGGAGATATATTGGGCTATGTGGGCTTATCCGGATTAACACAATTTCCGCATCTGCATTTTCAGGTAATGTTCGGGAAGACGGTCATTGATCCCTTTTCAGGCCCGCAGAAAAATACCCCCTGTACACATAAGGAAACTTCCTTATGGTCTGAAACAGCGCGTCAAGAGCTAGAGTATCAGCCGACAGGATTTCTGGTGACTGGATTCTCGGAGACAGTTCCAAAAAATCGCCGAGCGCTAGAAAGCGGCAATATGCGGCAAAACCTGTTGCCGCCAAATAGCCGGACACTTATCTTCTGGTCGCTATATTATGGATCCCAAAAAAACGATATTGTCACATTGACTATCATAGGGCCAGACAATCAACAGATAAAGAAATACTCGCCTAAGCGAGTTTCTAAAAATCAGATATCGAAATATTTCTTTGTCGGGATAAAGAAACCAAAATCCGGTTGGCAAAAGGGTGAATATCGTGGGCAGATCACTATCAACCGTTCATCCACGACAATTGCTGAAGAAGCAAAAATCTTGGTCCGATAGCACGTTATTAGTTGACCAGGAAAGCTTCGAAATCATTTTGACGGGCGACAACCATCGCGATGTCAGCGGATGATTCATCACCAAGCTTTTCGCCATTTGCCGCAAAAATGCCGTAGCTGATTTCACCTTCGTCTTCGACTTTTCGGATATATGCAATATCCATGGACCCCAACATCCCAAAGGCTGCAGAACTCATCTGTCGTAATGTGGTTTCTTGATACTGCATTTCAATACTCCTGCTAATACGCTAACGCCTCAGATTAAATCAATTCACCAGAATCTATTGTCTTCAAATCTTTTTTATTGCTCTTCTTCGTAATCTGAATCTGCCGGCTGTTGACACTCGGTGTCGGTAAAAGCAAATCGATGTGAAGAAGCCCATTATCAATTTCAGCGCCGGTCACTGCAATTCCTTCTGCGAGGACAAATTTCTTCTTAAACTGTCGTGCAGCAATTCCACGGTGCAAAAATACGCGATCTGTTTCTTCTCTTTGCTTACCATGAATGATTAGCTGGTTTTGTTCCAGCGTTATTTGCATATCTTCCTCACTAAATCCGGCAACAGCAAGCGAAATACGCAGCGCATCCTGCCGAACTTGTTCAATATTGTAAGGAGGGTAACCTTCGCCACCTGATTTGGAGAGCTGCTCTAGCATTTGATCAAAATGATCGAAACCAAGCATCAATGGATTATTAAAGGTCGACATTCTTGACATTCCTTTCCTCCTCCAACGAGCGAGTAACTATTTGAGTTGTTAAAAACACTCAAAATCGGCCCTAAAGCGGCACCGTCTTCTCTATATGTAGGGATTTTATTGCACTGCATCAAGGTTGCGCTTCACAAATATCGTCAACAGGCTATAACTCTGAAAATAATTACAATAAATGAAGGCTGACCCGGATATGACTATAGACCCCCACAAACAGGATCTGAAAATTGGTATCGTCGGCGCCGGCGCAATGGGGCGGGGCATTGCACAAGTATCGGTAACTGGCGGTATGCAGGCGATTATTTTTGATGCCGCAGACGGAACCGCACGCCTGGCTGTTGATTTCATCTCCGGCATGATTGGCCGTTCTGTCGAAAAGGGCCGCCTGCAAAGTAACGAGGGTCAAGCCGCCCTTGATCGACTGCACGTCGCTAACACTATTGCCGATTTAAAAGATTGTGACCTTGTCGTAGAGGCCATCGTTGAAAACATAGACATCAAGCAGTCCGTTTTTCAGCAACTTGAAGAAGTTGTCCGACCCGACGCGATAATCGCTTCAAATACGTCCAGCATCCGCATTTCTTCCATTGCCTCGGCCTGCACCCATCGTGGCCGCGTTGCCGGCCTGCATTTTTTTAATCCAGTTCCGCTGATGAAACTTGTTGAAGTCATCAATGGCACGGATACAAGCGCAGATGTCACCGCGGCGCTTGAAGTCATTGGCAAGCGCATGGGTCGAGTCCCGGTCGTCGTGAAAGATGCACCAGGGTTTTTGGTAAATCTTGGTGGACGGGCATATACAACTGAAGCCTTGCGGATCGTATCAGAAGGCGTCGCGACCCCTTTTGAGGTGGACGCTATCATGCGGGACGCCTGCGGTTTCCGTATGGGCCCGTTTGAGCTCATGGATTTAACCGGGATTGATGTCAATTTTCCAGTCAGCCAGATTATTTACAAAGGGTATTTTCAAGACAAGCGGTTGTCTACATACCCGCTTCATGAAAGCATGATGGAAGCCGGTCGACTGGGCCGAAAAACAAAAGCCGGTTTTTACGAGTATGACGAAAACGGCACCATCATCCGCCCGGATGTTGATCCCCTTGTCGAGGCTGAGCCAGCGCAACGCGTCCATCTGGCAGAACCTTCTGAGGCCCTGAACATCCTGCTTCGCGATCTTGGGGTCAGCATCCTAGAAGAAGATGACAGGACGTCGCCAATTCTTGCCGATCCAGTTGGCGAAGACTGCACGGCACTCGCCCAGCGGCTCAATCTGGATGCAAAAAGACTTGTGGCAATTGATACCCATACAGGGGTCTTTAGCCGGGCAACAGTTATGGCCGCACCAGGCATTGATGAAACCGTCATGACCTCAGTCATTGCCATGTTGAAAGGTGTTTCCGCAGGCGTAACCCGAATAAATGATAACCCGGGTTTTGTCGCGCAACGCATTCGGTCAATGATTGCCAATCTTGGCTGTGAAATGGCGCAAATCGGAATTGCTGCACCCGAAGACATTGATAAAGGAATGAAGCTGGGCCTTAATTATCCGCTCGGCTCCGTGGAGCTTGCCGAGAACATGGGAACGCAAAACACCTATCGGATATTGGAGCAGCTCCAGAAAATAACCGGTGAGGAAAGATACCGGCCTAGTCAATGGCTCCGTCGCCGGGCCATCCTTAATCTACCAATTCACACGCCGGACTGACGGGCAGAAGGCCGCCGATACCTACTGAACCGGGTTTTCCGTTTCATGGTCAACGGCCATGGCAGCCATTTCCTGTAAGGCACCGGCCGCGTTGCCGCCAAGGCTTGTTTCTACGGCCTGCATCATGGTTGCAATAACACCGGCAGTGAAGTGTTCGCGCTCCAACCCGGCCTCAACGCAGTCCTGCAAGGCCATATCCATATATTTGGTGATGATTTCGGCAGCCTTTTCCAATTTAACGCGGGTATCTTCATCCGGAAGAGTTTCAAGGGGCGTATCAGTCACAGGTTTTCCAATTCACTTAAGATTTTTTAATACCGCACACATACGCACTTACAGGCGCAATCGCAACGGTATTAATGATTTTTGTCCAGCAGAATGGGTTTGCCATGCTCCGTGTGTTCAGACGCGTGTCGCCATTCTTCTTTTCGCTCCGCCAGTTGCTCCGTTGTCAGCAGGTTTTTTCGCGCCACGACCTTTTCCAGTGCCGCTAGCCAGCACAAGTAATATCCCTCATTGCCACGCCCCTCGCCCGCCAAAGTCGCCGCTTCAATCTCTGCGCCGAATATTTCCGCCCACTCAGACCAGCTAAACTGGCCTTGCTCATTTAGCTTGACGATCATGGCAAAGGCTTGAGCCTGCCAGGGTTCTTCAAAAACCGGGCCCTCTGCGTCACTCGGAATATCTATTTTCTCGAGAGTCCAGTCCAACTCTCGGCTATTATTGGTCATTGGGTACATCCTCAAGATGACCATTCCAAAGGTCTATATACACGACGTCGCCAGGGGTACCGTCTTCACCCCATAACTCTTCCGACGTGAATTTCACATTATAAAGGTGTTGTGGCTGGTCCGGGCCATGGGCATTTGCATCAGGAAACACATGAACGCCATAAGCCGCGTGAATGACCCCAATATGCCCACGGGCATAGCGTGGCAGCCGTGTATGGCCCGCCGGGTGAATGTTTTTGGCCCGTACAACCTGTCCAACGACAAATGCTGGTGCAATATCCAGATCAACCACATAAGTTGCACCCTTGCTCATCATGGCATCGACATTTTCGGCACTTAGGGCCGGTTTTGGTGTTGTCACAGGCTGTGGCGCCATGGCGCCAGACAATTCTTCCTCACTGATCAGGCCCTTTTCCGTAAGCGTGCGAATTAAACCATCAAGCCAGATTTCATAATAGCTACTTCCCAGATAATCAGCCGCGGCCATGCGTTCACGGGCATGTCGACTTTCGTCAATATTGCGCACGCCAAGGGCACTGATCGCATTATTCATGGCAAACATCCGCTTTTCCCAGCCCCCATGAAAAACCGGTTCATTTTCCTCTGCTTCCACTGGCCCCATGCCGTGCATACCGCCCATATCATGTACGCCGTCCATGTTATGTCACCTCTCTATTCACTGGTAGGTTAACCGTCGTTACACCGATCATGCTGTCGCGTGTCACCAGCTCGGCAAGGGCGGCTTCGGAAAACCCTTCTGTCCCTTCTGGACGACGGGGTATAACAAGATATCGGGTTTCCGCTGTGCTGTCCCATACTCGCACTTCTGACGTCGCAGGAAGATCCGTGCCAAATTCTCGCAAGACCTTGCGGGGCTCGCGCACCACTCGAGAACGGTAAGGCGCGGACTTGTACCAGACCGGCGGCAGTCCCAAAACCGGCCATGGGTAACAGGAACATAATGTGCAAACGACTACATTATGTATGTTTTCGGTGTTCTCTACAGCCACCAGCTCTTCACCTTGCGCCCCGGAAAACCCGAATTCAGCAATAGCAGCCGATCCGTCTTTCAGCAGTCTTTGCTTATAATCTTCGTCAATCCACGCTCTGGCGACGACTTTTGCTCCATGTTGTGGACCGATCTTCTTTTCATACCGTTCGACAAGGGCATCGAGGGCGGCGGCTTCCACTAACCCTTTCTCAACTAACAGAGATTCCAGACTTTTTACCCGCAGAACCGTTTCTGGTAAAGGGTCATTATGCTTGTGATCATGGGCCATAGAGGATCCTCGAAACGTTCAAAACGTCTTTCTTCACTTTTCGTTAATGCGCTATCTGCGAATATAGGCCGGAAACTTGCGGAGTACAAAAGCAAACTGACGATAAAAAATAGTGATGCCGGAAACAAGCGCCTTAATTGGCAGCCTTGCTCCCGACATCTTTTTTATGTCAATTAGATCGCAGCGATGAATAAGGGGCAAATGGAATGACCTGGATCAAGACAATCAGTTATGAAGACGCCGAAGGCAGGCTTAAGAAGTTATATGAGCGCGTAAAAGGCCCTGATAATAACGTCGACAACATTATGATGGCGCATTCATTACGTCCGCACACAATGGAAGGCCATATGAGCCTCTATAAACATGTGTTGCATCACTCAGCCAATACCCTGCCTAAGTGGAAGCTGGAAGCGCTCGGTGTATATGTCAGTTTGATCAATGAATGTATGTACTGCGTAGAGCATCATTTTGAAGGTTTGAAACGTCTGGTGGATGATGACGAGTACGCCAATAGAATTCTCAGCGCTTTAACCGCTGGCTTACCGGAGCAAGTGTTTGAAGGCCCCGATCTGGCGATGATGTTATATGCCAATGTCCTGACCACCCGCCCGGCCCATATAGATGCTGCAATGATCAGCGAACTCCGGCTCTCCGGGTTGGATGACGGCGAGATTTTGGAGATCAACCAGGTCGTCGCCTATTTTTCTTATGCTAACCGCACCGTTCTAGGGCTTGGCATTAACACTGAAAATGATATTATCGGTTTATCACCAAATAACTCCGATGAGCCAGATAACTGGAATCACGCATAAGCACTTGTTGGGGGAAACATATAAGATGAGGAAAACTCATGAAGTTATACGACCTCAAGGCCTCTCCCAATGCCCGCCGCGTGCGCATTTTCCTGGCTGAAAAAGGCGTCGAAATCCCCTCGCAAGACATAGACTTGTCGACGGGGTTCAATAAGTCACCCGCGTATCTAGAAAAAAACATCCTGGGACGCATGCCGCTTCTTGAATTGGATGACGGCACCTGCATTTCAGAAAGCCAGGCCATTTGCCGGTATCTGGAAGAAGAATACCCCACGCCGCCACTTATGGGGCGGACGCAAATCGAGCGGGCACAAGTCGAAATGTGGAATCGGCGGATGGAGCTGGAACTGCTTTATCCGCTCATCAATATCTTTTCCCACTCACACCCCATGTGGAAAGGTCTCAGGACACAAGTCCCGGACTGGGCCGCGGTCTGTAATACCCACGCCACGGAAACCATTGACTGGATGGAAACAGCATTGGACGGGCGCGAGTTCCTGGCAACGGACGACTACACAGTCGCCGACATCACCGGACAATGCGCCATTCTCATAGGTAAAGCGGTGGGTGTTCGCGTGCCGGAGACACATTCGAACCTGACCAGCTGGTGGGGCCGCGTCACTAGTCGACCGACAGCAAGAGCATAAACCTGCTTCTGCGTGATTTATTTTTGGCGGAATTTTTGATCCCGTTCGGCGGTTAGCCGAAGATCATTCAACGCAACCGCGGCATCGGATATGTGGTCCGCGCCCCAAAAACCGTCATTATAAGACAAAAATGATGCGGAACTTGACACGTTCACCATAGAACCCAAATTTCCGGGAACCCATTTTTGTTTGTCTTCCTGATAGGCGTTGGATGCACGGTTCTTGCTCAGTCGAAGTCGGATATCACCGCAGTCACCGCTTCGGCGGATGAGCTTGTAATCCGTGATATCGGCGGGATAGAAAATGGTTTCCCGGACCCGTAGTCCTTTTTCCAGAATAACCGCTCTTTGATCAGTGACAAAATACACCGTACGCGATCCCCGCCGGAGATATCGCAGCGGGGTCAAGGCCAGCCACAGGGATCCGAAAACCAACAAAGCTTCCGGAAGCCGGATGTCTCCGTATTCCGGGATTGATCGCCAGATCAGAAACAGGAAAACACAAAGAAAGCACCCCACGACACAAAACCAGGCATTAAACATCAGGACACGCGCTCGTCCCGGCTGCCCGGCCCAAATAACTCGCTCTTCGGGCCACAAATAATTTTGCCTGAAATACTCTGCCGCCGGAGAGTCAAACTTTGGCGAGGCCAATTTGCATTCCTTATAAATTCAAGTAAGTATCGTATCAGCACAATAGTCGATTCCATTCTGGAGCATAAATAATGAAAAATCCACTGCACAGAGAAATTACGCGTGACGAAATTGAAGCTTTTCAAAAGGATGGGGTCATTTGCCTGCGGAATTTTTTCGACAAAGGCTGGGTCCGCCGTCTTCAGGATCTGGTGGAGAAAGATATCGCCCATCCATCAGGCATGGTGAAAAGCATTGATGCAGAAGATTCAACCGGATTTTTCTTTGGAGATACCTTTGTGAGTCATCACCTGGAAGGATTTCGGGAGGCTGTTTTCAACTCACCGGCCCCCTTGATCGCAGCATCTTTGATGAAAGCAGATAAAGTAAATTTACTGTTTGACCAGATTTTGGTGAAGGAGCCGGATACGTCGACGCCAACAGCCTGGCATCAGGATTATACCTATTGGCCGGTTGCCGGAGATCAGGTTTCCACGCTGTGGCTGGCCCTTGATCCCGTGACATATGATAGCGGTGCCGTAGAGTATGTGCGCGGGTCGCACCGCTGGAACCAAAAATTTCTCGCCATCAGTTTTGACCCCAACCAGACATATGAAGAAGAACTACCGGAAGTGCCTGATATTGAAAATAATCGATCAGACTATGACATTGTTTCATTCGAGCTGGAGCCGGGAGACTGCACAATTCATCATGGGCTTTTGTTGCACGGTGCCCAACCCAACAAGCTGAAGAATGTCCGTCGCCGAGCCTACATTCAGCGCTGGACCGGCGACGATGTCACTTATAATCCACGGCCTAATCTTCAGAAAATGCTCCGCGATCCGATGATTCCCGCAGGTGGACCCTTGGATAGTGAGCTTTTCCCCGTTGTTTGGACGCGTTAAGTGTTTTTAGTTTGAATTTTGAGCCATAGCCTCGTCAGCAAAAAGGCTTTCAAGAGCGTCGAGCCCTTGCTTGAGGGCGGCGCAATCTGATTCTCCCAGTCTGGCGATCATGTCCGTTTCGATTTTCAGCATTTTTGGGACAAGTTTATCATAAGCCTGCTGTCCAACCGCCGTCAGCGATAAATGCTCCAGTCTCCGGTCCTTTTCATCCTGGCTGCGGATCAACCAGTTTCTTTTTTCGAGCGCATAAAGAGCTCTGCTGACTTTTGTCTTATCCATGGTGGAAAAATGCGCGATCTCTGTCGCCGTCATTGTTCTCTTTTGCCCAAGCAGTGCAAACGCCCGCCATTCGGGCCTGCTCAGTCCATATTCTGATTTATAGGCCCGGCCGGCATTTTTACTCAAGCTGTCGGCCAACCGGTTAAGCCGATAAGGCAAAAACTGCTCGAGAATAAGGCTCATGCTGAAAAATTCCTTGATAGTTACATTTACAACTGTTACGTATGATACCAATTACACGCGCGAAGATCAATAAGGATTATGGGCATGACACTCAGCTATATTTCTGGCTTTGGTAACGAAATGGAAACCGAAGCCCTGCCAGATGCATTGCCGAAAGGGCAGAATAGTCCGCAAAATTGTGCTTACGGTCTTTATGCAGAGCAAATCTCGGGCTCCGCTTTTACGGCACCACGCGCGACAAATGCCCGCTCGTGGCTATATCGCATGCGGCCCTCGGTTCGTCATACGGCACATTTCTCGTCGATCTCTTATCCGAACTGGTTGTCGCCGCCGTCTGCGGATGATCACGATTTACCGATCGGCCAGTTTCGTTGGAACCCGGTTCCCTTGCCCGAAACAAAAACGAACTTCCCGAGCGGCATCAAGACAATGACGACCGCAGGAGATGTCCGTGCGCAATCGGGCATGGCCGCCCATACTTATGCGTTTAATGACAGCATGACAGACGACTATTTCTTTAATGCAGATGGAGAAATGCTCATTGTCCCGGAGCAAGGCAGGTTAATGATCCAGACTGAGCTTGGAATTCTCGAAGTTGAGCCGTCGGAAATCTGTATCCTTCCACGCGGTGTCATGTTCAAAGTGGTTTGTGTCGATGCTGCTGCGCGCGGCTATATCTGCGAAAACTATGGAGCCCGGTTCACTTTACCGGAACTCGGTCCGATCGGTGCCAATGGTCTTGCCAATCCGCGAGATTTTCTGAACCCGGTCGCCGCCTACGAAGAAAAGGATACACCTTGCACCGTGCAGGTCAAATGGGGCGGGAAATTCTATCAGACCGATATTGGCCACTCCCCTTTGGATGTGGTTGCCTGGCATGGCAATTTTGCTCCCGTAAAATACGACTTACGGCTTTTTTGTCCGGTTGGTGCCATTTTGTATGATCATCCGGATCCTTCCATTTTCACGGTTCTAACAGCACCGACAGCAGAGCCCGGAACCGCAAATATTGATTTCGCGATCTTTCCAGCAAGATGGATGGTTGCAGAAAACACGTTCAGGCCACCCTGGTATCATCGCAATATCATGAGTGAGTTCATGGGGCTGATTTACGGGCAATATGATGCCAAAGAAGAGGGGTTTGTGCCCGGCGGTATGAGCTTGCATAATATGATGCTACCACATGGACCGGACACCGAAGGCTTTCTCAAAGCGACAACGGCCGACCTGACACCGCAAAAACTGGAAAACACCCTGGCGTTCATGTTCGAAACCCGCCTGCCGCAGCAAGTGACGGCATTTGCGGCTAACCTTGAAACACTGCAGCCAAATTATATAGAATGTTGGACCGGTCTGGAAAAACGGTTCGATGGGACAAAAGAAGGAAAGAAATGAAACTCTCCAGTTTGAAAAATGGTTCACGAGACGGCCAGCTCGTGGTCGTTACGACAGATTTGAGCCGATGCCGTCCCGTTCCGGAGATTGCACCGACGCTGCAAGCTGCGCTTGATGACTGGCAGACAAAAGTGCCAATGCTTGAGCAAGCGGCTCAGGATCTCAACAACAATGCCGATACCGGTGAGCCTTATAACGAGGAAAATGCACATTCGCCGCTTCCGCGTGCCTATCAATGGGCGGATGGATCGGCTTATGTCAATCACGTCGAACTGGTGCGTAAAGCCCGCAAGGCAGAAATGCCCCCCTCCTTCTGGACAGATCCTTTGATGTATCAGGGCGGATCAGACAGCTTTCTAGCTCCCTATGATCCGATTGTAACGGCGGAGGAAGCTTATGGTATCGACATGGAAGGCGAGATTGCCGTTATTGTCGATGATGTCCCCATGGGGGCCGATCTGGATCAGGCCGCAGCGGCTATTCGTTTGATAATGATTGCCAATGATGTCTCGCTTCGCGGCTTAATTCCGGCAGAACTTGGCAAGGGCTTTGGCTTCTTCCATGCCAAGCCGTCCAGTGCTTTTTCGCCTGTTGCTGTAACGCCAGACGAACTTGGATCAAATTGGCAGGACAGCAAACTCACTTTACCGCTTTTGGTGGACTATAATGGGGCACCGTTCGGAAAAGCCAACGCTGGTATTGATATGACCTTCAATTTTGCGGAGCTCATCCGGCATGCAGCGAAAACGCGCCCTCTTTGTGCTGGTACGATCATTGGATCGGGCACAGTATCAAATAAACTGGGCGATGGTCCGGGCAAATCCATTTCCGAAGGCGGGGCAGGTTATGCCTGTATTGCGGAAATACGAATGATCGAGACCATTGAAACAGGCGCGCCCATCACTCCTTTCATGAAATTTGGCGATACGGTGCGCATCGAAATGCTCGATGCCGCGGGCAATTCCATTTTTGGAGCCATTCAGCAGACTGTTGAAAAATATGCGCCAACAGAAACGAACTAGGGAAAAGGACAAAACATGAGCAAGGCATTTGCCTCACAAGGCGATATGGAAGAAAAAACAATTTCCTTTACGGAAATTGGCAGGGATCTTTGGGCGTTTACGGCTGAAGGAGACCCCAATACAGGCGTCATCATCGGTGATGACAGTGTCATGGTCATCGATACACAAGCGACGCCGCGAATGGCGAATATGGTCCTGGAGAAAATCAGGACGGTAACCGATAAGCCGGTAAAATATGTTGTGCTTTCGCATTATCACGCCGTCCGGGTTCTTGGGGCTTCGGCATATGGTGCGGAGCAGATTCTTGCGTCAGATAAATGTCGTGCCATGGTCGCTGAGCGCGGACAGGAAGACTGGGACAGTGAATTCGAGCGCTTTCCCAGACTATTCGAAGGCCATGAAGACATTCCAGGCCTGACCTGGCCGACACATACCTTCTCTGACCGAATGACCGTTTATCTTGGCAACCGGCGGGTTGACCTGATGCATCTGGGTCGCGCCCATACGGCGGGTGATGTCGTAACCTATGTCCCGGACGCAGAAGTCCTGTTTTCCGGTGATGTCGTTGAATATCACTCCGCCTGTTATTGCGGCGACGGGCATTTCGGCGACTGGGGCACTACATTGGATGCCATCGCGGCGTTTAAACCCAAATCCATTGTTCCTGGACGGGGCGCCGCTTTAGTCGGGGACGAGTTAGTCGCTGCGGCGCTGAACAATACCCGCGATTTTGTCGAGAGTACGTACCGACCAGCAGCGGCAGTCGCCGCCCGCGGTGGATCGTTGAAAGAGGCCTGGGACGCTGTTCGCGCAGAATGCGATCCGAAGTTTGCCGATTATGCCATATATGAGCATTGCCTGCCGTTTAATGTAGCGAGGGCCTATGACGAGGCAAGAGGCATCGACACGCCAAGAATCTGGACGGCTGAACGCGATAAGGAAATGTGGGCCTCATTGCAGGGATAAGTTCATGCCGCATTATCAGGGAATACGATATCCGTTCATTACGCCGCCTGAACTTAACCAGGCGGTTTCGGGTCGCTATCCCGTAGCCATCATTGGTGCAGGGCCCATCGGCCTCTCCATGGCGATTGATCTGGCATTGCAAGGTATCCGGTCAGTTGTCCTTGACGACAATAATGTGGTCTCCGTCGGTTCCCGGGCCATTTGCTGGGCGAAACGAACGCTGGAAATATTTGATCGACTTGGTGTGGCGGACAGGATGCTGGACAAAGGCGTCACCTGGAAAGTCGGCCGATTATTTCATGGCAAGAGCGAGGTTTATAACTTCGACCTGCTGCCCAATGCTGGGCATAAGATGCCGGCCTTTATCAATCTTCAGCAATATTATGTCGAACAATATCTTGTCGACCGGGCAGCTGAATTTCCAGACCTTATCGAGGTTCGCTGGTTGAGCCAAGTCGTTAGTGAAGACATTGGGCCAGATCACGTGACCCTGCAGGTTGAAACGCCGGAGGGAACCTATGACCTGACCGCAGATTATGCGCTTGCCTGCGACGGCGCAAAATCCGCTATCCGCGACAGAATGGGATTGGCGTTTGAAGGGCAGCATTTTGAAGAACGCTTTTTGATTGCCGATGTAGAAATGGCCGAGAGCCCGTTCGACGAGGAAGAGACCCATGAACGCTGGTTCTGGTTTGAGCCGCCGTTCCATAAGGGTCAGTCTTCGTTGCTCCATAAACAACCGGACAATATCTATCGCATCGATTTGCAACTGGGACCCGATGCGGATCCAGTTGAGGAAAGTAAACCGGAAAATGTCATTCCGCGGATCAAGGCAGCTGTCGGCGATCGCCCGTTCGAGCTGGACTGGGTCAGCGTCTATAGCTTCACGTGCGCAAAGCTTGATCAATTTGTCCATGGTCGTGTGATCTTTGTCGGCGACAGTGCCCATACGGTTTCACCGTTCGGCGCGCGCGGGGGCAATGGCGGCATTCAGGACGTCGACAATCTCGGCTGGAAGCTTGCAGCCGTGCTGAAGGGCAAGGCGGGGCCCGCTCTGCTCGACAGTTATCATGAAGAACGGAGTGTCGGCGCGCAGGAAAATATCAAGAACTCCTCCCGTGCGACGAATTTCATGACGCCCAAATCAAAGATGGAACGCGTTTTCCGCAACGAGATCCTGAAACTGGCAAAGGATTTTCCGTTCGCCCGGACCCTGGTGAATTCCGGTCGGCTTTCCGTGCCCTGCTCGCTTGCCGGCCTGTCACTTCAATCCGCGCCGACCTCTATACGTGGCCTCTCTCCGGGCACTGCTTGTCCAGATGCCGCCCTTGAGCAAGCCGGTGAAAAAAGCTGGTTGCTCAATCATCTCGGTGGCGAGTTTGTTCTTTTGACAGTAGGCGCGTCGACGAGAGAAATTGATCTCGCGGACGTGCGCCACCTTCACATAACCACCGATGCTGCGGATGCGGGTTTGTACGACTGTGAGGGCAATGTGGAACAACAATATGGGTGTGAATTGGCCTATTTGATCCGACCCGACCAGCATATCGCCGCCTGCTTCGAATTGCGCGAAGCAGGAAAATTTTTGCCGGCTCTGCGGCGCGCCCAGGCAAGGGAACCCCAGGAGGCTGCTCAATGACACATCCGGAAATCGGCGCCGACAACCTTCAAGAACACCGGGATGATTTCTTCGAACTGCTGCTGAAAGCCCACGAAAATCTGAGCGATGATGACTCGACGGCCCTGAATGCCCGGCTGGTTCTGCTTCTTGCCAATGAAGTTGGAGATTTTGACACTCTTAAAAAGGTCCTTGAGGGCGCCGTGGCGCCATAAACGGGAATGGACATATGAGCGATATTGTTCTTTATGATTATTGGCGATCCTCGGCCAGTTATCGGGTACGCATTGCGCTGAACCTGAAGCAGCTCGATTACCAGTCAAAAGTAGTGGATCTTGCCGCAGGCGAGAAACTGGTCAGTCATAATCCACAAGGCTATGTCCCGGCGTTGATAATAAACGGCCAAACACTGACCCAGTCCCTTTCCATCATCGAATATCTTGATGAACTTTACCCGCCCCCGCCTCTCCTGGGAGAAACCGCTGAAGCCCGGCAGTGCATTCGTGCTCTTGCCCATGTGATTGCCATGGATATTCATCCAGTTTGCAATCTCAATGTGGTCAATTATGCGTCAAACCTCGCCCCAGACAGTGACGCGGTTAAAGGCGACTGGATGAAGCATTTCATCGGCAAGGGATTAACGGCCCTTGAACAGTTAATCAACGACAGCTCTTCCGGATCTTTCTGTTATGGAGACTATCCAACCCTTGCGGATATTTGCCTGATGCCGCAGATTTATAACGCCGACCGATGGGGATTTGACATCTCCCCCCTTACAAGAATTTCCAGGATCGGCCGGCAATGTGCCAAGATCGAGGCCTTTCAAAACGCCTATCCAGACGCTGTTCGGTAAACTAACAAAGCCTTCTGGGCCTGTAGCCCTGCTTGCGATCTGTTGCCCATAGGGTGATTTCCAGATATCTTTTTCAATCAAGTTCGATAATGGAGGGCAGCATGTCACATAGGTTCCGGTTAAGTGGCGAGAAACGACAGCGACATCTGGACGCCATCGCCAAACGGCTACCGGATCATCTTGCGCGACTGTCCTGGTCCACCGAAACGCTCAAGCAGGAACGGCAAAAGGGCCTGCGATCCCTCTTAAAGCACGCTACTGATAATTCCCCGTGGCACAGGGACCGATTAAGCAACGTTGATATTGATACCTTTCAGGAGACTGATTTAGGGTCTTTGCCCATCATGACCAAAGCGGATGTCATGGGAAACTGGGATCAAATCGTCACGGATACTCGTCTGACCCTGGAAGGCGCCAATAACCATATTACCCAAAAACTGCGGGATCCGGATGCCCCGTATTATTATCTGGACGACTATGAGATTTTTGCGACGGGTGGGTCAACTGGGTCGCGCGGTGTCTTTGTCTGGGGATGGGAAGAATTTATCGAGATCGCCTGTGCGACTTTTCGCTACCAGATGCGGGATGAACTACCCGAATCCCTGACCAAAGATCGTCTGCTTGCCGTCGTTGAAGCCGGTGAAACCGTCCATGGCAGCCCTTTTCTTTTCTCGGTCAGCCCGGACCAGAATACTCGTGTCGATTGGTTCCCGGCGTCAACGCCGATGAAAGAGTTGGTCGCCCAACTCAACGCCGCGCAGCCAACCCAAATTAACGGCTTTTCTTCGGCCGTACAGGAATTGGCCATCGAAGCCGCTGCGGGCAACTTAAAGATTTCGCCGCGCCGCGTCACGTCCAATTCCGAACCCTTGCTCCCCGAGGCCCGGGCGGCGGCGAAGAAAGCCTGGGGCGTCGATATCAATAACATGTGGGGCTGTGTCGAAGTCGGCTTGATTGGCGTTGAATGCGATGCACATCAGGGCATGCATATGACCGACGACATGGTGATTTGCGAATTCGCCGATCAGGATAACCAGCCAACGGATGACCCTGACAAAATTGATAAAATACTCGCGACGTCTCTTTTTGGAACGAGCTTGCCGATGATCCGCTACGAAGTTTCGGATATTGCCATTCCGGGTAAGGACTTATGCAGCTGCGGATCCATCTTCCCGCTTATTGAAGAAGTCAGGGGGCGTGCCGATGATGCCTTTGTCTATGACGGCGACATCAAAATTCACCCTCTGGTCTTTCGTACCCCCCTGGGCCAACATCCTCATATTGAAGAATACCAGATCCAGCAAACGATAAACGGTGCTACAATATCCGTTGTCTCTACCGGGATTGTCGACGAAAGCCTGCTGAAATCGGACATAGAAGCAGCTTTGACCGCCCTTGGAATGTCCGCCCCGGAAATTGTCATAAAATTTGTTGAAGCCGTTCAGCGTCACAAGGAAACGGGGAAGTTGCGGCGGTTTATCCCTGTTTAATTACGAAGACGGCTTTGCTTCCGGGCCATCCCACTGCCATACTCTTTGACGACTGCCATTCGATTGCACGTCCTTTAATGGAAGCGGCCTGAACCCGTTTAAAAGTTCATTCGACGTTCCGATTTTAAGAATTTCGTCAACAATTGCATCAGATGCAATAACCGCTTTCGAATGGGTAACTGACATCTTCTCAAGGTGACTCACAACTGAAATCGCTTCACCCATAATACTCAATTGCCCGTCATTGGACGCGTCGCTGCTTTCGACAGAAAGTTGACCGTAATGCATACCGATTCCAAAGTTGAGCTCAACATCTTTTGGCAGTGCTTGATTACTGCGCCATCGAGCGATCTCTTCAGTTAGGTCACGGGCGCACCGCAACGTATTAATGCTGTCATTCATATCCGCGTCAGGCAACCCAAAGATCGCGATGACGCCGTCGCCGTCGAAACTATCCGCGTATCCCGCATGCCGGGAAACAGTGGCCTCGACGATAGCTTGTAAGGAATGCCGGATCTGCGCCATTCGCGTTGGTCCTAAAATGCTATTTGCCGCTTCGTACCCGGTCAAATCAATAAACAGTAATGCCACCTCAAAATGATAGGCTGCGGTATCCGCTTTTTCCTGCTCATTGCCGGTTGCGACAGGATCTTCTTTTTCAGGAGTGGCAGCCGTCGTAGCGTCATTCGCAACGTCCTCAACCACATCAACAAACGCCGCATCCTGCTCCTCATCGGCAACAGTCTCCGCCGAAGCCGGAACAGCTGGCGTTATCGGTGCGGCCGGTTCAAACTCAATCAATTCGGAGTTTTGCAGGATATCCGTTGATGACGGTTTTTCAAAAAATAACGGCTCCTCACCTGTTTCTGTCTTTTCCGTTCCGGCGGTCTCCTCTTCTGTGAGGTCTAAGATCTCGTGTGTCTCGTTACCGTCCGTATCTTCCTCTAGTACGGGAACGGTTTCCGTGAGCACCAATTCCTCCTCTTCAGGTTGCGCCTCCATGGCTTTTGTCAGATCTGCCTCTTCTTCTGCAGCGGCGGCTTCTTCTGCGGCGATTACACTTTTTGCCTTTCGTACGCGCTCCGCTATCCACGGGGCAGCGTATTTACTGGTGTCATTTTTTTCGGCTTCTTCAATTACCAGCAAACGCTTGTTGGAGATGTTCTTTGCGACTACCAGATACGCAGCGCATAGAATAATTGACCCCAACGGAAATGTCAGATTGAGCCATAGATTTATTAGCGAAAATGCTTTGAAATTGAGCAAGGTTATTAACACGCCCATCAGGACGCCCAATGTCAAGACGACCATGCCGCTTCGCAACGTAGCCAAAAGGGCGAAAAACACACCGACGATCGCAATCAATACAATATCGAGGATAATCACCTGCTGCGACCGATCCAGCGGATCACCATTCAGCAGATTGTCGATGGAAGTTGCTAGAACTTCAATATTCGGAATGTTGGCATCAAACGGTGTTACAGATGTTGCCTGGTTATCCGCCGTAATGGCGCCGAGCAAGACAATTCGACCCTTGAAGCTTTCTTTCTTGTCAGGGCCGTCAATAATTTCCGATAGAGTGCGGTATTGATAGCTTCCCACCGGCCCTCGGTAGTTTAGGGCCATTTGCATGGTCGAATCCGTCGGAATATAGCTGCTGCCTATGCGCAGCCCAGATCCAAAATCAACGCTGACATCGGTTAAAGCCATGTTCTGGGAGATAACGGCGGTTTCGACGGCAAGGGACGGTAAATACTCGCCTTTATAGCCAATTACCGGGGTCGCATATTGGCGATACTTTGTTCCATCATCGATATTTGTTTCATGACCAGGCATTGAAACCGCAAGAATTTGTGTAGACGGCGCCACAATAGCTTGCGGATTAAGAGGCAATTTGGGCGCCATGTCGTCGCGAAAGCGATATACACGATAGGCTGTTTCACTAATAGCCTCTGGAATATCTGTTCGATCTCCCGTATTCAACGTAAATCTGTAGGGAGTGAGAATTCGATCCGATTTGGTCAGGGCCGCGATAAAAGCGTCAGACAGGGCCGGATCATTTCCGGTAAATTTGCTTGCAGTAATACGATCCATCAACGTCTGTTCAAAAACGATGACGCTTGCCTCATTTTCTATCAGATGCGCAACCGCCTCGGTGACATTTGTTAATATCACGGAAGGGGTCGTGAGCCGTTCTTCTTCCAGAACAACAATTTCAATGTTCCGGTCAGCAGGAACGGGGCCCCGCAGCATAAATCTTGCAGCTAGCAGCTGATCTTCTGCTTGCCTGAGAACAAGCAGATGCCGGGCGTTGATAAAACCAACAACGATCGCAGCACAAACGCCAAGCACAATCATTGCCTGGCTCAGTCGACCTATGGGAGCTGGGAGTCTTTGCGCCATATCTCAGGCCGATTTTTTGGCAGGGTTAAAAAACATATTCACGTATCACGCACAACATTCGAGCCAGTTGAACCACAAAAATTCACAATAATATCGATAATATCCATAAAACAAGCCTAACATCATCGGGCTAAGTTACTAACCTTTTTTGATCCGCCCTCATAGGCTTAAAGTAATCTTAATTAAAAAAACCAGAGGATTGTTCCCCTTTATTTCTCCAGCGAAATGCTGGAAAGTACATCTTCATGGGTCTAGACAAGGGAATAAAATAAACAATGGATAGCCATCAAATAAATCATCCGCTCATCGATCCCGAGGAAATTGTCGGCGGGATTCTTGAATGGGTCGAGATCGAAAGCCCGTCCACAGATCGATCGGCCGTTAACGAAATGGCAAAACTGGTCGAAGCCCAATGTCTTGCTGCCGGACTCAACGTGGAACGGACGGCAGGGGAAGACGGATGGGGAGATCTTATTCGGGCGCGTTCCGCGCATCCAGATACGGATACGCCCGGCATCCTGATCCTGAGTCATATCGATACCGTACATCCTCTTGGAACCAAAGATGGCGATAACCCCATCCGACGCGACGCGGACAAGCTTTATGGTCCCGGAATTTACGATATGAAGGCTGGCGCTTATCTGGCCTACTACGCCTACCGCCACCTCTTACGGCAAGGCAACAGCCCGAAACTACCCGTAACCTTCATGTTTATCCCCGAAGAAGAAGTCGGCAGCCCCTATAGCCGCAAATATATCGAGGAAGAAGCCGCTAAGGCCAAATATGTGCTAGTGACGGAACCTGCCCGCGATGGCGGCAAGATTGTCGTCGCCCGCAAAGGCTGGGGTAATTTCCAGCTAACAACAACCGGTGTACCAGCCCATGCCGGAGCCAAACATGAAGACGGGCGCAGTGCCATCAAGGAAATGGCACGCCAAATCCTTGATATAGAGGCGATGACAGATTATCAGCGCGGGATTTCGTTCAATGTCGGATTGATTGAAGGGGGTACGGGAACCAATGTTGTTCCCAAAGAATGCCATATCAGCGTAGATATGCGCGTAAAAACAATGGAAGACGGAAACGAGATGGTCGCTGTCATGCATGGTTTGCAAGCCTATGATCCGGACGTAACCCTCATCATCGACGGCGGCATGAACCGGCCGCCCTTTGAAATGAACGACCAGACTGCCGCCTTGTTCGACATTGCCCGCTCGGCCAGTCTTGAACATGACCTCGACCTGCAATACACGACCATGACAGGCGGCTGTTCTGACGGTAATTTCACCGGAGCCATGGGGGTTCCTACTTTGGATGGGATGGGAGCAGACGGCGCCGGTGCGCATACTTTGGATGAATTTATCCTGGTTTCCTCGCTAGAACCAAGGGCCCAAACTTGGGTGAAATTGCTTGAACGGCTCGAATAATTACCCGACTGAAGCAGCAACGTAACAATTGAAACAATAAACCGCTAAACCAGACATGCAGCTGAAACCAACGTCCTTCATATTCTAATCATCAGAGAAAACGAGACTGTAGAAAAACTACACCCTCGATTTGGCGAAAAACGGAAGGAATTTGGACATGACATACGCATATATAGATCATACTGAAACTCAGAACGCTTCATTCGGCAAACTAGCAATCAATGTTTTGACCCACGCCACAGAAGAAATATCGGCCGTTTACAAAACAGTTCGCCAGAAATGGGACTATCATAAATCTGTTGCAGAGTTTTCCGGCATGAACGATCACATGTTGCGCGGTATAGGCATTCATCGGTCGGAAATATCAGCGATTGCAGAGCATGGTGCGGATTTGTCCAAAGCCCGGTACTATCGTTAAGCGCTGCTCCCGCGTCACTTGACCTCACTGGCAAAGCGCTGTCCTCTTTCGCGAGGCCCGCAGGTTTTTATCCAACCTGCCCTTTACCTTCTTCCGGTATTTTGAAATACTGTTTCTTACACGGTCGTCAAAAAAAAGAAACCGGCTGCCTGGCAGGGCAGCGAACGGGAGGGAAAATGACACCACCAGATTATGTAAGGCTCCGGCAAATCTGCCTTGCCACAACCGATATCAAAAAAGCCGAACATGACCTGTCTCATCTTCTTGGCCTCGACGTTTGTCACCGCTCCCAGTTGGAGAATTTTGGCCTTGAAAACATCATGTTTGCCGTCAATGGAACCTTTATCGAGATTGTGGCGCCGGTAGTAGAAAATACCACTGTCCACCGGTTTCTAGCCAAGAATCAGGGGCGCGGCGGCTATATGGCAATTTTTGATTGCCGCGATGTGACCAAGCATAAAGCCCTTGCAGAGGCCGCAGGTGTCGATCCCATCTTCGAAAGATACAATGAAAAAGCCGACTTGTTGCAACTGAACCCGAAACAGACAGGTGCCGCCATGATGGAGTTTGATCACCATTATGGTGGAGACGACCGGCTCGGCTGCTATGAATGGGCGGGAGACACCTGGCAGGAGCAGCTGAGCACCGAGGTTACCTCCGATATCCTGGGAATAGAATTTTGTAGCCCGAAAGCGGCAATGCGGGCGGAACTCTGGGCGAAACTCTGTGACAAGCCTTTGCATTCCGGCGAAACCGGTATTCAGGATATCCAGCTCGACTATGGGGTGCTCACCTTTCGGCAAAATACGAAAAGCCAGCAGGAAATGCTGACGACCATTAACATGACCGTCAAAAACCGGTCCCAGGTTCTAAAGCAGGCTGAAATTCTGGGATGCGCGACCACAGAAAACAGTTTTGAATGTTGCGGGGTTACCTTCCGCCTGCAATCCGCTGCCTGAAAAAAAGAAGAGCGAAGTGGCGCCATAGCGTCACGCAACCGCCGAAAGAGAGGCTTTTGTGACAATTCTTGACCTTGATAACTTTGAAACCGACTTCTGGAAGGATGTCGATAAGCGAAAAACCTGGGACCAAATCATCCCCGGTGAGCTGCGCGACACACGGCCCGTCACCCTGACAAAAGAGGTCATCGCCCGATATGCAGAAGGCGTTGGCGAAGATAACCCCATATATTTTGACGAAGCGTACGCCCGGACAACCCCGTATGGCGGCATTATAGCCCCGCCCTCAATCCATATTCTCCTGATGTTCGCCTGCACTACGACCGAGGACTGGATGCGCTCTCCGGGGACCATTAATGCCGGCCAGAACTGGTCGTACCATAATCCCATAAGGCCAGGCGATACGATCACCATGCGCGGTACTGCCCTCGACCGGTTTATCAAGAAGGACAGATTGTTTGCCGTGCATGAGAACACCTTCACCAATCAACATGGACAAATTGTTTGTACCGGTCGCGGACAAACAATTCGGCCCAATTAGTCCAGGAGGGACCGAACCATGACCGCACAGCTGCAATTTGACCAAATCCAAACTGGAGAAGTTATTACCGGACGCCCGTTCACTGTCACCCGCGAGTCCATTCAGGCCTTTGCCGATGCCTCGCTTGATTATAATCCGCTGCATTTTGATGATAAATACATGGAAAATACCTTCGGAAAGACCAGTTTTGACGGTGTCATCATGCATGGCATGCAAAATTTTGCCCTCATATCCCGCACATTGACCGACTGGCTGCTGCCGAAAGGCGGATTTCATCGCCGACTGGAAACCCGTTGGCTAAAACCCGTGCAACTTGGCCATACCATCACCACCAAAGCAACCCTGACCCAGAAGAAACAAACCGATAAAGGATTCTGGGTACAGTTCGACATTGAAGTGACCAATCATCTTGGCGGGCTCGTCGCGGCTGGAAATGCCATGGCGGAATTCCTCGATGTTATTCCCGGTAAGCCAGAATAAATATTCGAGCATACCTCTGCGATGGATGGGGCTGTTTTAAGCCCTAATCCGCAGTCGGCGGCGCGTAAACCGATGTAATGGTTTCTTTCCACGCCATGTCCGTCGTGAATTCTTTTGGCCGGATACAGGAGATGCCACGACCCTTTAAATCGTCACAGAAGATATCTGTAATCAGCTTAGTATCGAGGTTGTAGCTGTGATTATCATAGGATTCGGCCATTTCGGCTGTCTCAAAGCAATAGGCTTTCCACAATACCGACAACCGGACCTTATCAAAGGCGAATGCGGCAAGACACTTGCCCTCTTCCATCACCTGCCAATTATTCTCATCCGTTAGCTCCAGCGTGGCATCATATCCGATATTTTCATAATGGCTGTATTCTTCAGGGCTGCCAACACCACCGACCCGGTGATACATATATTCATTATCCGCAAGCACGCAGGTATTGGAGAAGGGCGGCCGTTCAGTAATGGAGGGTTTATCCAACCCATTTGGCCAATATTCAAAATCGCCGCCTTCACCATCATAAAACCAGGTAATGGCCGACGCGACCGGGATAGCCCAGTCATGGAAAAGGCCGGAATAGCCCATGGGCGCCAGCATCCAGCTCGGCACCTCGCGGTTGGTTACGCCGCGAAAAAATGGCAGATCCTGATGGCAAGGGGAAGAGGGCGCGGGAAGGTTCAAATTCGTCATCATGGCAACGGGGCGAATAACCTCCGCCTGAAAAGAAATTTTTGCAGCTTCAATAAATCTTTCATTATGGAAGAAGGGTTCGGCGCCGGGCATCACAGTTTTTCCGCCCAATGCCCAAAAATTACGGAACCAGCCAGCTGAGGTTTCTCCGACATTTCTATGAACAGCTGCAAGCGTTTTATACGGACTGCCTTTTTTTAACAGATCCATAACTGCTTCCGGATTCTCAAACGCAGAATCCAATTTTACGGGTGGGGCGAGTAAGTTTTTTGGCCGAATGGTTTGCGAAATGCCCATTTATAGATCCTTTTTTAGCTACTATTACACACCTATACCGTTCAGGCAATAATCTGCATTTGAGTTAAATCCGGTGTCCTGTAAGGTCATATAGCCAGACGAGAGCTCGTCAAAACGTCATTCTGCCGGTGTACCGGAAAGATTTTTGTCAAGAACCCGTTGCGACGGCAACAGCAAGGCAGCGCCGGTTATGCAACAGGCGGTTAAGGCAGCGACGACCATGACCCTATCGAAACCTTCTCCTGATTCCAGAATGAACCGGGCGACCAAAAGGGCGAGGGCCCCGATAACCAAATTCAACAACAGCTTGACGGACAGGATTTTCGTCCGCCACAGGTCCGGGACATAGCGGGAAATCACCGCATCGGTTATGGGGATCTGACCGAAAACAAAGGCCATTGCCGCCAACGCCGAGAAAAACAGCGCCAAATTGGATTGCATTGACATTAATCCGATGAGCAGCGGCTGGGCGACCGCAACAACGATAAGGACCGTCCGAATATCATGTCGGTCAATAAGCCGTCCGACGACAAGCTGCGCGAACGCCGCAAGGGCATAGACCAAAGCTGCAAGGAGACCCGTTGTCGCAACATTCATCGTAACATCCGGCATACTAACTTCAAACATGCGCGGGATGACAAAAGTCATGGTGCCGAAAACGAAACCGCCTGCCGACGTCACCAGTGATATGGCAAGCAATGCGCGTGGCCAGCCCGGCATAAATCCGACCATCGCTTTTTCGGAAGCTGAGGGTACGGGTGGACGCACGCGTCCGCGCCGGACAAAGAGGATAAAGCCGATACCCGAGAGAATGGCCAGCACCCCCGGAACAATGAAGGCCAGCTGCCAGTTGTAATCCGCCAATATAAAGCCGGTCAAAAGCGGGGCAGCTGCAACGCCCATATTGCCCCACACACCGTTGGTGCCAAGACGCCAGCCAATATTCCCGCCGCCTTGTATGATCATGGCGATCCCCACCGGATGATAAATCGCCGCAAAAATGCCGATGGCCGCCAATCCGAAGGCCATTTGCAAGGGGGTTTGCGCGAAACTCGTTGCAATGGCCGATATGCCAATGCCGATAAAAAACACGGCAATCATGCCGTTTCGCTGCCATTTATCCGCTAGATGCGCCGCCAACGGGGCACAGGCGCCGAACAAGACAAGAGACGGAATACCATACGGGATCATTTCGGCATAAGCGCCATCCTCTGCCAGGCCGAAGGACAGGCCGGCGCTAAAGGCAGCCTTGGCAAATATCAGCATGAAGAGATGGTCAACAAAATGACCAAAATTCAAAAAAATGAAACGAAGTTTCTGGGCGTTCACGGATGTATTCCGATCCTAGAGGTTTTTTTCAACCCTTTTAGCATATTGAAAGGAACGTTGTCTTATTTCAATTGCGTAGAACTGGGCTTTCGCCCTTTTTCGGCGAAGTTAGTCGTTGCAAATCCCGGATTTCTGCCTACTATAATCGCCAACTCATCGGGGTGCCTATAGGGCTGAGAAGCGAAAAATGCTGACCCGTAGAACCTGATCTGGTTAGAACCGGCGTAGGGATTTGAGGGCAGGTTCATCTTCGTTTTAGGTAATCCTTGTTCGAGACCCTTTCGCCAGTTTTATAATGGTGGAGAGGTATATGAACGAAGCATTGGCGATGAGCCATCTTAACCTAATACAAGGCCGGCGCCCAGCCGTGCATTGCCTGACAAATACTGTCGTCCAGAGCCTGACCGCCAATATGCTCCTGGCTGTCGGCGCTATTCCCTCTATGTCATCAGACATAACGGAAGTTTCTGATTTTACTAGTCGCTCGCAAGCGCTGCTCATCAATCTCGGCACATTGGATCAGGCGCGAAAAGACGCCATTCAAGCCGCCATCACTTCCGCAAAGGCCAACAATATCCCCTGGATACTGGATCCGGTTCTTATTGACAGAGCGCCCGCGCGATTGGTTTATGCGCAAGAACTGATCGCGCAGGAGCCGACTGTTGTTCGGGGAAATGTCGGGGAAATAGCGGCATTGGGCGCCGATCCAAAGTCGCTGGCCCGGGACAGCCGGTCGATTGTCGCTGTCACCGGAGCTACGGATTTTATCACTGATGGCCGTCGGGAAACCGAACTTCGTGTTGGCCACGAACTTATGAGCCGGGTCACCGGTATCGGCTGCGCGGGAACAGCCGTCATTGCTGCCTTTTGTGCGGTGGCAGGCAGCGCCTATCGTTTCGATGCCGTCGTATCTGGACTCTATATACTGGGCAAAACGGGCGAAATTGCAGCACAAAAAGCACCTGGCCCCGGCGCTTTTGCCGCGACAATTCTCGATGAAATTTATTTTACCGGCCAATCTTCCTCAGATGAAGGACAACCAAAATGACCACCTCCCTATCCCGGCGCAAACTCCTTAAGGCGGCCAGCGTTGCGGCGCCCGTCGCTGCGGCGGCAACTCTGATCAGCGCGCCTGTAGGCGCTGCAGAAAATTTACAATGGAAAATGGTCACTTCCTGGCCAAAAGGGGCACCCGGTGTTGGCACAACGGCACAACGGCTGGCGGATCGCATCACGACAATGAGTAATGGAAAACTTAACGTCAAGCTCTATGGCGCCGGTGAACTGGTGCCGCCTTTGGAAGTCTTCGGGGCCGTCGGTGAAGGGGTTGCTGAACTTGGTCATACCGCGTCCTTCTTCTGGCAGGGCAAAGCCAAGGCGAGTGTTTTTTTTACAACGGTTCCTTTCGGACTTACGTCCGGCGAGCATATCGCCTGGGTTAATCAGGGCGGCGGACAAGCGCTCTGGGACAAATTATACGCCCCCTTTAACGTCAAGCCGTTCATGGCCGGCAATACGGGTATTCAGATGGGCGGCTGGTTCAAAAAGGAGATAACATCGCTGAAAGACCTGCAAGGGCTTAAAATCAGAAGCGCGGGCCTTGGCGGGGAAATCTATAATCAGATGGGGGCAACGGCGGTTTTATTGCCCCCGGGCGAAATTTATGCGGGACTACGAAGCGGCGTTGTTGATGCAGCCGAATTCCTGGGTCCCTGGAGCGATCGCGCTTTCGGCTTTTACAAGGCGGCCCCCTATTATTACTGGCCGACATTCAATAAGCCCAATGGCAGTGCGGAGTGTCTTGTAAACAAAACCGCTTTTGCAGCACTCAGCCCGGACCTGCAGGCGATCGTACAAAATGCCTGCGAAGCTGAAAATGCCTACGCGCTTTCAGAGTCCGATTGGGAAAATGCCCGGGCATTGGCAAGTCTGATCGACGATAAAAAAGCCCAGGTTCGTGAATTCCCGTCAGATATCATGGCGAAAGCAAAATCGCTGACACCTGGCATATTGGACAAATTTGTCTGGGGCGACTCGCTTGCCGAGGAAATCCTGTCGTCTTATCGTCAGGCAATGGCGCTGTCCAAAACCTGGGCAAAAGTAGGAAGGCAGGCCTTTTTAACCGCCCGCGACAGCTGATATGTCCACCGACTAAACAAAAAACTTAAAAATAATCTCTCCGTCTGTCGATTAACGGTCAAGCCGTTCGTCTTATAGATATCCCGCATACTGGCACTGGCCACTTTCGCGGAATACATATCTACAAACTCAAGACGGAGAGGTTTCATGTTGAAAATTTATGGATTCGGATTATCGCAGCCCACCAACGCTGTAAGAATGGTCGCAAACGCCCTTAATACCCCTTATGACTTTATTGGGCTCAACGCGCCGGAAGGAGAGCATAGAGCACCTAATCATTTGCGGCGGCATCCGGCCGGTAAAATGCCAGCCGCGGAAGACGGGAATTTTACGCTTTTTGAAAGTACGGCTATTATGAAGTATCTTTGCAAGAAAGCAGGATCAGATATGTATCCGCAAGGTTTGGTTGAGCAGGCAATCGTTGATCAATGGTGTTCTTTTGTCTCGGTTCATATCTATATGGCGTTCAGCCGAATTGTTTTTAACAAGCTACTCGCACCTGAGCTTGGGCTTCCGGTTGACGAGGCGTCGGCAAAAGCCGGGTTGGAGTTTTTGGATCGCTTTCTGCCTGTCGTTGATCAACAATTGTCCAAAACCAAGTATCTCGCAGGAGATAAAATGACAATTGCTGATATTAATCTGCTCGCTACCATCGACCCGGTTGATGCGCTGAAAATTGACCTGAGCCGCTATCCTCACCTCAGCGCCTGGCGTGAAGCGTTGATACCGCAAGCTTTCTATCAAGACGTCCACGCGTTTTTCGGTCAGGCCGCCTAAAGCACAAATTTATTTTCGAAGGAGAAGACATATGCAATATCTACTTATGATTTACAGTGCCCAGGGCGCCGGACCCGAGTATGGGACACCGGAATTTGGAAAACTTATGGCTGGCTACCAGTCCATGACGGCGGAGGCCCGAGAAAACAACGTCATGGAGGGCGGGGAACCCTTGCAAGGTATAGAAACTGCGACAACAGTGCGGGTGCGCAATGGCAAAACAGAATTCACCGACGGTCCGTTCGCTGAGACCAAGGAACAACTTGGTGGTTATTATCTGCTAAATTGCAAAGACCTTGATGAAGCCTTATCCTATGCGGCGAAAATACCAACAGCTGAATTCGGATCCATTGAAGTGCGTCCGATTTGGGATATGACCTCGGTTTCGGAGCAATAACCATAAATGACAATGGACAGCGGCGCCCGCATTATCGAACAAGTCGTTCGCGAAGAATGGGGGCGCGTTCTGTCCATTGTTGTCAGCTATACGGGGGATCTGGAACTGGCGGAAGATGTGACACAAGACGCGGTCATTGCCGCACTGACCCATTGGAATGAAAAAGGCATACCCATCTCACCGCTTGCGTGGCTTGTCCAAACAGCGCGCCGCAAGGCGATCGATCGTATCCGGCGTCACCAGAATTTTGAACGCAAACGTCCAGAGTACGAACTTCTCCTGGAATTGGAGCGAAAAACAGGCCCCGATGATATTTCAGAAGAAGAGGCACATATTCCGGATGAACGTTTACGTCTGGTTTTTACCTGCTGTCACCCTGCCCTCGCTGAATCCTCCCGCATCGCCCTTACCCTGCGGACATTGGGGGGATTGACGACAGCGGAGATTGCTCGGGCATTCCTGGTGTCAGAAGAAACCATGGCCCAGCGCCTCGTCCGCGCAAAACGAAAAATCAGAGCGACTAATATCCCCTACGAAGTCCCGGAACCAGACTTACTTGAAGACCGCCTCCAATCTGTATTATCCGTTCTCTACTTGATTTTTAATGAAGGATTTTCCGTAACCACTGGTAAGAACTTATCCCGCCTGGATCTATGTGATGAAGCAATCCGCCTGACCCAAATGCTTGACCACCTGATACCTGATACGCCAGAAATCATGGGATTACTTGCCCTGATGCTCCTGCATGATGCCCGAAAACGGGGGCGGGTCGATACGACAGGCGCCATGGTGCCTTTAAGTGCACAGGACCGATCTTTATGGCACTCATCACAAATCACGACGGGCTGCGAAATACTGAAACAGGCACTTCGATTAGGCGCGGCAGGCCCCTATCAAATCCAGGCGGCCATTAGCGCCATACATGCGGAAGCCGAAAATCACGAGGCCACAGATTGGCAGGAAATCTCGCTCCTATATGATCGACTTTATGAATTCCAGCCGTCTCCGATAATCCAGCTAAATGCTGTGGTTGCTCAATCATATGCACGCAGCCCCGATCAGGCGCTTGTAGCCCTGCGCGATCTGGAGAACATTGGAAAATTGCGTGAATATCAGCCCTTTTACGCGGCGAAAGCAGATATTTCCAGGCGTGCCGGTCAATTTGACAGTGCCATGACGGCTTACGAAAAAGCCATTGATCTTTCCGGGAACCAGAAAGAAAAGGATTTTTTGATCAATCGATTGACTGAATTGAAGATGCAGGCGAGCCAATAGGAAATCAATTTTATTAATTACCAGAAACAGAATCCACCATACCAAATACATCCTTTAGTCGAGCCTGATTATCGAAGGTTAAAGATCTGTCATTGATGGATCTAATATTTTCCGTCAAATGATCGACGTTCCCGGTCCCGGTTAGCACGACGTCAGCCCCTGGTTCATGCCGGCAAAACCGATAGGCCGCTTCAACGACCGACGTTGCGTCCCCATTCTTCAATATAAAGTCAAAAGCCGCAGCCACATTGACCTTGCCGGGATCCACTTCACCGGTCTTCACCAGCTCGGCAATGAGAGAGGCGAGTTCCTCTGGATTGCTTAACGCGCGGCGCACAGCGAACATTATCAACGTACCGGTATTCTTTTCCTGCGTTGCTCGAAATACCCGGTTCCGTGCCGACGGGTTGATCATATTGAAACCGGCCATCACCACATCCCAATACTCATCTTGAAGCGCCTGCATCAACATCTGGTGCTGCGGATCGACGATAAACCGCTCGGTTAGCCCCAAAAACCGTACTTTTCCCTGCCTTTGGAGATCGTAAAGAGCGGGGACTAATTCTTCAACACATCGCGAATACTGATTTGGCGCAACGCCATGAAGATGAAGGATATCAACATAATCCGTTTTCAGTCTTGTCAGCGATTTCTCAAATTCCAGCTTGAAATCTGCTGCGCTGATGAGGTTTGATGATAACGGATCGCCCCCCCTCCCAACGACGGGCTGTTTCGTCGAAATCACGACCGATGCGCGTCTGTCGGCAATAGCTTTGCCAACAATCTCCTCTGTGCCGTAAATAGCGGCCGTATCAATAAAGTTGATACCTTGGTCAATCGCGGCTGAAACGACGGCAATCGATTTTTCTTCGGTGTTTCCATAAGACATTCCCAAACGGCTATGTCCGCCGCAGCCAAGCCCGGCAACACTAACTTCGAGTTTTGTCCGCCCTAGAGTAACAAATTCCATTAATCTGCCGTCGGTATATCCATTGTGAATTTCGGAATATGATACCCTTTTTGTACCGCTGGGCGAGCCGCGATGCGATTATACCAAGATTTTACATTAGGGTAATCATTGAGATCAATTGTCTGCCATTCGAAACGGGAAATCCATGGCCAGATGGCAATATCCGCAATGCTGTAAGTTCCGGCGACATATTCCCGGTCCGCCAATTGCTGATCAAGAACCCGGTAGAGTCGCTTGGCCTCGTTCAGATACCGTTCTTCGGCATAGGGTGCTTTGCCTGGATTAAATTTGGTAAAATGATGAACTTGGCCGCACATAGGGCCGAGACCACCCATTTGCCACATGAGCCATTCCATCATTTCCCAATAGGCGTTTTCTTCGGCTGGAATAAGATTACTGCCCGCTTTTTTTGCCAGATAGAGCATCATGGCGCCAGATTCCATCATTCTCACGCCGGTTTCATGGTCGTAAATTGCCGGTATTTTGCCATTCGGAGCGATTTCCAGGAACTCATTGCCTTTTTGTTCCCCTTCCGTGATATTGATGGATTTTACGGAATAATCCAATCCAAGTTCTTCCAGCAGGATAGAAACCTTGCGGCCGTTGGGGGTCGTCCAGGTATAAAGATCGATCATTTCAATTCTTCCTATAATTTAAGTATGTCAGGGGCACAGCTAGCGCAGGTCCAATGTCTCAACGTTCTTTAGTTATTCAGAGCAATTCTCAGTGGGGGTGGTCCGCTTCTCCCTGCGCTCGCGCCTCCGACAAGCTTTGTTGCGGTGTCAATGCTTCCGGATCAACTACAATCTCTATGACGGCTGGCTTGCCACTGGCAACTGCTTGGTCATATATATCCGCGAATTCCGAGGTTTTAGTGACAGTGGCCCCAAACGCTCCATAGGCTCGCCCAAGGGCTGCAAAGTCCGGGTTTGACAATTCTGTCGCATACACCCGCGCCGGATATCCCCGTTCCTGATGCATTCGAATGGTGCCGAGCATGCCATTATTAACGACAATGAAAATCACCGATGCATTGAACTGCATGGCCGTCGCCAATTCCTGACCCAACATCATAAAGCAGCCATCGCCGTTAAAACTGATAACGGTTCGCTGCGGCTCCACTATCTTTGCGCTGATTGCTGCCGGTACGCTATAGCCCATGGCACCACTTGTCGGCGCAAGCTGAGTACGAAAGCTTTTATGTTGGTAAAAGCGATGGACCCAAACCGTATAATTACCGGCTCCTGCTGTAACAATGGCATCTTCGGGCAAAATCTTATTCAGATGACCTACAATCTCCGCCATATTGACGTCACCCGGGACTTCTGTCGGTTGTAGCCGTTCCTGATAATCTGCTGAGGCACTCTTAACCCATTCCGCACGCGCACTCGCTGCGTCAGAAGGCTTGAGAGCCTTAACGGCTTTGGCAAATTCGGGCATGCGGGAATTTATTGCCAGATCCGGCAAGAAAACCCGGCCCAATTCCTCAATTCCGGGATGCACGTGAACCATATCCTGAAGCGGTTCAGGCAATCCGATCAGAGAATATCCCTGCGTAGTCATCTCCCCGAGGCGCGGGCCAACAACGAGCAACAAGTCACTTTCCTTTATCCGCTGCGCCAGCTTCGGGTTAAGGCCAATACCGACATCACCGGCGTAATTGGGATGACGATTATCAAAACAATCCTGTGACCGAAGAGAGACGCCGACTGGGATATGATGGGCTTTTGCAAAGTCCTGGATGTCGTTCACTGCTTCCTGGGTCCAGGTCGCGCCGCCAACAATCATCAAAGGTCTTTCGGAGACTGCTAACCGGTTCGATAAATCCGTCATGACATCTTTGCTCGGCGCAAGGCTGGGTGCAACCGCTGCCCGGCTGATATCCGCCACACTCACCTCGTCACGAAGCATGTCTTCCGGCAGCGCCAGAACCACAGGCCCCGGTCGACCCGATAACGCGGTATGATACGCACGGCTGATATACTCCGGTATACGGCTGACATCATCTATTTGAGCTACCCATTTCGCCATTTCGCCGAAGACTTTACGATAGTCCATTTCCTGAAAAGCTTCCCGATCCACCATATCGCGGGCAACCTGGCCAATGAACATGATCATGGGCGTGCTGTCTTGAAAAGCCGTATGCAGACCGATGGCCGCATTGGTCGCGCCGGGCCCGCGTGTAACCATGCAGATGCCGGGACGACCGGTCAGTTTCCCATAAGCCTCCGCCATATTCGAGGCCCCGCCTTCGTGCCGCGTATTTACCATCTTTATGGAATTGGCGTGGTTATAAAGGCCGTCAATAACGTCAATATAACTTTCCCCCGGTACGCAATAAACAGTGTCCGCACCCTGGATTGCCAGCTGGTCCGCAAGAACATGACCACCAGTTCTTGTTTTTAAGGGCTTACTCATTCTACTTCCTTTTGATTTTATCGGAAAGCCAAAGGCCAGTTCCATGCCATACCGTGTTAAATGTCGTCGCCACTTCCTCGTACCAGAACCGTGTCATCGGGTCTATGCCGGAGGTTCTTCACCAACAATACAATTGCAAAAATAACCATGACACCAGCGAGAACGGGACGAACATACCCTCCCATCATAAACACCGGAACCGCAAGTATAACAGCAAATACGGGAACAAAATATCGTGTCCAACGCGCTTTCCCACGGCGCTTCTGATATACCGGGAAAATGATCGACATCAATCCCAACAAGATAAAAAACAGGGACCAGGGCCGCGTAAAGAACGGCGAAAGATCGTCAGAAATTGCAAGGGATTGAGCCAAACTGGTTTCTGCAATGGATCCCAACACAGCCCCCAGGATGATCGGTACGATGGGAAAACCCAATGACCGCATGACAAATCCCAGAACGCCAAACCAGAACAACGTCCACATATCAAATTCGACGTTATTCAACGCAAACACACCAATGGAACAATAAAATAAAATAACCGCCGTCAACATATACATTTTGACTTTGGTGATTTTGACGAAACCACGCAAGGTGATCGATTGCAGGCCCAGCATCATAAAGTTCGCGACAAAGAACGAGATAAAAATGGCATAGGCGAGCACGGGTTCATCGGAAATAAAAGACGGGCTCGGGATCACATCATGGATGAGCAACGCACCGAGCATAACGGCGGTGACAATATCACCGGGAATTCCCAATGCCATCATAACAATTAACGCGCCACCCGCCGTTGCATTGTTTGCCGCTTCCGGCGCAACAATACCATCAAGACAGCCGGTCCCGAATTCCTCAGGGTTTTTGGAGGCTTTTTTTGCTTGGTCATAGGCCAATATATTTGAGATTGTGCTTCCGGCCGCTGGCAGGACGCCGACAAACACACCCAATAAGGACGACCGCAGCATATTGAACCATCTTTTAAGAACAGCCGCCGCCGCTTTTCGATGCTCGATCCGCACCGCAGACGTATCGCCGCCACCCAGATTTTTGTGAGCATTGGCGGGATCTCGAATATCGCCAAGCAATCTGCTAAATGCAAACAGGCCAACCAATACTGGCAGGAAAGAAAACCCCTGCTTTAGCGGTTCAGTTCCAAAATTAAATCGCGGATAGCCCATGATATCATCGACGCCGATTGTTGCGATCAACAACCCGATCAGGGCTGCAATCAGGCCTTTGATGATATTCTCGCTTGCCAGACTTGCCGTGACGGTAAGAGCAAACATAACCAATGAGAAGAAGTCCCAGGGGTGAAATTCCAAGCCGACTTGCGATAATTGGGGTGCCACCAACATTAAGACTACAGCACCAATTGTACCGCCGAAAAAAGACGACCAAACGCCAACACCAAGGGCCAAACCCGCTTTGCCTTGGCGGGCCAGGGGATATCCATCGAATGTCGTTGCTACTGATGACGGCGTTCCCGGTATACCGGTAAGAATTCCCGACATGAGGCCACCGGATAAACCGCCTACATAGACGGCCATCATGGTGGCAAGGCCTTCAACCGGTGTCATGCTGAAAGTAAAAGGTAAAACAAGCACAACTGCCATGGCAATGGTAAAGCCGGGGATCGCCCCGGCCATAAGGCCCGCAAAGGTTCCCAGCATCATAAAGGCAAGTGTTTTGACGTTAGCGAGTTCGGCGCTGGCGGCGAGGATCGTATCAAACATATTGTGTCCTCACCCCTCAGTAATAAGTAAAAATTTCACCGCGCGGTAGCAACACACCCAGCGCGAAGGTAAAAACAGACCACATGGCGCCTACGGCCACAACTGAAACGGCACCATGCAAAGCCAGTTTTTTTACCGACCAACCACCGAGAAAGTTCAGCATTAAAAAGACAAACAGGATTCCGCCGATTAGCATTCCAAGGATTGGCATCGTCACCAAGAACACCAAAAACATCCCGAAACAAACCAGGGGTGTCTGATAATAATTTAGCCAACCTTTTAGGCCACCTCGATCAGGGCCTCTGTCGTCAGGCCGCATCACTGCGCGAACCAGATAGATAAAGCTAAGCAATGTTAGAGGTACAAGAATAATTCGCGGCCATAAAGCTGGCGGCATCTGGCCAAAACTTGGTTCCTCCATCCCCAAAGTTGCAGATAGAAAAGTTCCACAAATGACGAGAAGGACAATCCCAACGACGGCATCACGTGTTATGCGCATGGCGGTTGATCTCATTCATTGACCAAGCGGAAAGAATCGGCAGCAAAGGACAATGATCCTTTGCTGCCGGCTAATAGTGAGTTTTAGCGCTTTGAAATACCCATTTTCTGGGCGACCCCAATCAAACCATCAGAGGTTTCTGCAAACCAGGCCTCATACTCGTCAGGGCCCAAATAGAGAAGCGAGGTCCCTTTGGAGGCCATTTGATCCTGAAAGGCCTTATCCTGCGTCGCTTTTTCAAATACCCCAGCCCAGAAATCCCGAATTTCGCGAGATGTACCCTTCGGCACGACAATACCGCGGTTAAGGGCGTAGGTCATATCTATTCCGCGTTCTTTAAGTGTTGGAACATCGGGGAGAAGCGGGTTGCGCTCATCTGCGGCAATGGCGAAAGCTTTTAGCTGTCCATCTTTTGTTTGTGTACGCGCGGCCGCCAAATTAATACCGCCAAGGTCGATGGCGCCAGACAACAGACCCGTAATCCGCTTTGCTGTTCCCCCTTGATAAGGTACATACTTGTAAGACGTCCCCGTTTTATCGCCGAGCAGTAGCCAGAGGAAATGACTGGTTGCACCCATGGTGACACCAGTTGGAATATTTCCGGGATTGGCTTTCGCCGCGTCCAGCATTTCTTCCAATGTATTGTAGGGAACCTTACCACTGGCGCCAATAATTTCAGGTGTGCTTGTCAAATGTGCCACCGTATCGAAGGCGTCATAATTAAAATCGACAACGCCGTTGATATAGCCGACGATCGCGCTTTGATGGATGGCAAAAAGCGTACAGCCGTCAGGTTTTGCGCCCAGAGCTTCCTTCGCGCCCTTATTACCGCCCTGACCGGGGATGGTGACGACTTTAACCTGCGGTGAGGCGCCTGCAGCGTTGATGGTCTTTTCGAAAACACCAAAAATTACCGATGTTCCGCCGCCCGCACCCCATGGAACAATAATTTTCGCCGTCTTGCACGGCAACTCCGGTGCGGCAGTGGCCGCGCCGCTGAAAACCAAGCTCCCCGCGACGGCGGCCGCGATTGCCATGGTCGATTTTACTAATATGCTCATCCAAAATACTCCCTGTATTTGTGTGCCTGTCTTTAAGTGCCGGTTTATTCGTCAGCTCGAGACATCGGTTAGTTTTCTTAAAGACGGGTTTTCCCTTTGTTTTGGCCTCGTTCGTTAGAGAGATCATTACTCTCAAAAGCATTAATAATGAGGCGCATAATAAATTTATATTGTTCTTGCAGAAAGACAAAGCTAAATATAATGGAAACACTGTTCAATATACGGGACAATAGCCATGGAAAATCTATCCGATATGGGAATTTTTGCAAAAGTCGTCGAATTGCAAGGATTTTCAAAAGCCGCAAACGCGCTGAATATGTCGAAATCAAATGTCAGCCGTCGCATCGCATCATTGGAGGATCGTCTTGAAATTCGGCTGTTGCAGCGAACGACCCGTAAGCTCGGATTGACAGATAGCGGCCGGCTGTATTTCGAATTTTGCTCGCGAGTATTGGCAGAAGCGCAACAGGCTGACTATGCCATGAACAAGTTAAAACGGCAGCCAAGCGGTCAGCTAACCGTAAGTCTGCCGGAAACTTTTGGCCGATTTTTTGTGATACCCATCCTCCCTTCCTTTATGGATAAATATCCGGAAATCAGAGTAAAACTCTCTCTTACGAACCGAAAATTGGATCTCATTGATGAAGGGTATGACGTCGCCATTCGAAAAGGGGACATTGATGACCAAAGTCTTATTGCCGTCAAACTGGGCGTCTCTCAACAACATCTGTATGCAAGCAGAGACTATTTAGAGCGTCATGGCGCCCCAGAAACCGCCAAAGGCCTTTTAGAGCATGATTGCCTGTCCGCCGCGGAATCGAACAACAAGGCCGAGTTTGTACTTTATCGGGACGGAAAATCCACCGCGGTGACTGTACGCCCGCGCTTTGCTATTCAAGACCATGGCGTAGTTTTTGACATGGTTCGCGCTGGAGTTGGTATTGCGCTTGTTCCCGGATTTTTATGTAATGAGGATCTTAAAGCCGGAAAGATAGTTAGAGTAATGGAAAACTGGACAGGTCCTTCCGTGCCATTCCACGCTGTTTATCCATCCTATCGCGGCCTTGCGCCAAATGTCCGGGTTTTCCTGGATTTCATCAAAGAACATCTGACGCAGAAGACCCCATGGGCGAATACACGGCTTCGCCCACAGGAAGTTCAGAAGAAAGCCGGCTAACCGCCGCCAGGGCCTTGCCGCATATGGTCTGGCAAAAAGGTCGCCAGGTCAGGTACAAAGATCAGAACGAAAACCATCACGACCATGATCAGGAACATGGGGATCGCCGCTTTGGCGATAAAGTTCATTTCATGATGGGTCATCCCTTGCAGCACAAAGAGATTAAATCCGATGGGTGGCGTGATTTGCGCCATCTCGACCACGACAACGATAAAAATACCGAACCAAATAAGATCAATGCCAGCTTGTCGGATCATCGGCTCTACGACGGCCATGGTCAGCACGACCGACGAGATACCATCGAGGAAGCATCCTAGAATTATATAGAACACCAACAGAACCATAAGAAGTTCAAAGCGTGAAAGATCCAACGACGCGATGAGGTCTGCAAGTCCTCTTGGCAAGCCCGTAAAACCCATGGACAAAGATAAAAACGACGCGCCCGCGAGGATGAGTGCGATCATCGCCGACGTGCGTGTTGCCCCCATAAGGCTTTGCGAGAAGGTATCCCAGTTCAATGATTTCTGGCTCGCCGCCAAAATCAAGGATCCAACAACACCGAATGCAGCGGCCTCTGTTGCTGTTGCAACACCTAAATACATGGAGCCGATAACCACGGCGATCAAAACGAGCACAGGAATCAGAAACCGGGAATTTTTGACCTTTTCCGAAAAAGTCATTTGCGGCTCTTCCACCGGTGCAAACTTACCGGAGAATTTGGAGTACAAAGCAACATAACCCATAAACAGAAAGGCTAAAAACAAACCGGGCAAAATACCGGCCATAAAGAGCTTTGTGATACTTTCATTGATAGTCACACCATAGACGATGAGCGTCAAAGAAGGCGGGATCATCAAACCAAGTGTCGCGGCGCCCGCCAACGTACCTATCACGAGGGTTTCAGGATAATTGCGCTTTCGCAGCTCCGGAATGGACATTTTACCGACGGTTGTTAGTGTCGCAGCCGAGGATCCGGAAACAGCAGCAAAAATAGTACAGCCGACAATATTTGTATGCACGAGTCCGCCCGGCAATCGGGCCATCCATGGCGACAAGCCCCGAAACATATCTTCCGATAAACGCGTTCGAAACAGGATTTCGCCCATCCAGATAAACAGCGGCAAAGCCGTTAACGTCCAGCTCGATGAACTTGTCCAGATCGTCGTGATCATAGTGTCGCCCGCGGGACGTTCCGTAAACATTTCTATGCCGAAAAAGGCCACGCCCAGCAATGCCAGCCCGACCCACACACCTGTCCCCAGCAGTAAAAACAGGACAAAGAGAAACAGGGCAATAAGTTGAATTTCTTCCATAACCCTACTCTCCGTGACTTTGTTCAACGATGTCTGTTGTAATCCGGTGATCTCCAGAGAACAGGACATGAATTAGATGATCCAGCAAGGCAATGGCGAAGATGATACTGCCAATGACCATGGCCATTTGCGGGATCCAGATTGCAGTCGCATCCTGTCCCTGGCTCACATCATGAAATTTCCAGGACCAATAGGCGGCTTTGACAGCATAGTAAGCAAAATACCAGGCAAGTCCTGTCCCAATGGCAAAACACCAGATTTCCAAGATACGCCGCACCTTAGGGCCGACGGCGTTGATCAGGATACTTACGCGAATATGAGCTCCGCGGTTCAGGGCATGGGCAAAGGCGAAAAAAGAGGCAGCAGCCATGCAATAACCCGCATAGTCAGGCGCACCCGGAAAAACTTCGCCCGTCCAGCGCGCAAGCATTTGGACCAAAATCAATGTCAAAATTGCGATCAGAAAAAGCGAAGCAACAATGCCGCTCGCGAGATAAATCATATCTAAAATGGATCGGATTTTTCTAAGTGCCGGTACCATAAAAGCTCCCTCCCCTGAACTTTAGTGAATAGAAAAACGGGAACGGAGATTTTGTCTCCGTTCCCGCAATACATACTATTGCATGCTTTTGTAGGACTCTATAATCGCAGCGCCGTCCGGGCCTGCAGCTTTAAGCCATTCTTCTGTCATGGTGGCACCAATGTCTTTGAGTTCACCCACCAAAGCATCACCTGCCGGGCCAACAGTCATGCCGCCGGCTTTCAGACCGTTCAAAGTAAATGTTGTATATTCGACCGCGCGCCATGTTCCCGCATATTCAGCGAGTTCAGCACAGCCACGAATGACGTTTTTGTTAGCGTCGCTGGTATCACCCCAAACGTCCTTGTTGACCATAATATAGTTACGAGGCAACCAGGCATCCACTTCATAGAAATGCGTAAGGCTTTCCCAAACTTTGCGGTCATAACCGGTTGAGCCAGAAGATACCATGGATTCAGCTACACCCGTTGCAAAGGCTTGCGAAATTTCGGCGGCTTCAATGGTTACTGGAAGCATGCCTGTCAATTCTGCAAGACGCGCCGTCGCATTATTGTAGGAACGGAATTTGATGCCCTTCATATCCGCGACACTGTTGACTTCTTTTTTGAAATACAATCCCTGTGGAGGCCACGGAACAGAATACAATAGAACCAGGTTCTGTTCTGCCAGGATTTTTTCCATTGTTGGCTTAGCAGCTTTCCAGAGTTTTCCGGCGTCTTCAAAAGACGTCGCGAGGAATGGAATGGAATCCACACCAAAAACGGCATTTTCATTCTGATGACCAGAAAGCAGCCGCTCGCCTATCGGGGCCTGACCGGTTTGGACGGCCCGCTTGATGTCGCCCCCCTTAAACAAAGATCCGGATGGATGCGTGACGACTTCGATGGCGCCACCTGTTCCGGTCGTGATGCATTTCGCAAATTCCGCACCTGTCGCAGAATGGAAATTTGATCCGGAATAAGCCATAGGCATATCCCATTTTTCAGCCAAGGCCGGAACGGCAAGCAGTACGGCCCCAAGAGCGCTGCCGACAAGTACTTTTGTACATTTTAGTATCATTTGATTACTCCCTGTATATGTAATGGATTATCTTCCCTCTTTTCCTGATCTCTCCTTTCAATCAAACCTATCTACACGATAGGGCTTAATATCGATATTTGGCAACCGATCAGAAATCATATCAGCTATCATTCGGCCTGTTTTGGGGCCCGCCGTCAAACCGACGTGATGATGGCCAAAAGCACAATAAACGTTAGGGTGGTGTGAAGACGGCCCAAGGAACGGCAAACTATCGGCCGGCGCCGGCCGATGTCCCAGCCACTCACGCTTATCTTTAAATTCGAATTCCGGATAGAGTTTTTTGATACCCTTTTCAAGCAGGGTAATAGGTCCTTTGCTTGGCGGTGCGTTCAGTCCCCCAAATTCAACAATACCCGCGGTCCGCAATCCATCTACCATCGGTGTCGCGACAAATTTTGAATCTGCGACCATATACGGACAGGGCGGCTTAACATTGGGATCCACGTAGTGAATGTGATATCCGCGCTCTGTTTCCAATGGTATTTTATGGCCCAGGCCTTCCGCCAATTTGGCTGACCAGGCGCCACCGGCAATTACTACTCTATCGTATTTCTCGGCCCCGCCTTCGAGAACGACTTCCGTTCCCTCATTAATGGGACGCAAATCCTTCACGTTAGCCTGGACCAGATGCCCGCCCTGACTTGCAAAATGACGGGCCAGCGCTTTGACATACCCGCCCGGGTCGGCGATATGTCCGTGATCCTGCATTTTACACCCAAAGTGGTACCGATCACCCAAGGCCGGGTCATTGGCAAGCAACGCCGTCCGATCCATGGGAACGCCAACAAAGCCTTGTTCGCGACGTAAATTCCAGACATAACTGTCGTTATCGAATCCCGCTTCGTCGCGATAGAGGAAAATATAGTCGCCGGGATGAATAAAACTCTCGGCTTCCGTGCCCTTCGCCAAGGCCAGATGCTCATTCACGGCATCGTCAAGCAAGGGAACCAGGCCATCAGAGATTTCTCGAACTTTTTCGTCCTTACTTGTCGATAAGTATTGCCGCAACCAAGGCAACATCTTCACAAGATAGGACCAGCGCACAAAGAGCGGCTGTTCCGGATCCATGAGCATTTTGGGTGCTTTAGCGAGAATGCCAGGTGTCGGTACAGGCACCACACCACAGCGAGCCAGAACACCACCGTTACCGAAACTGGTCCCTTCACCCGGTGGTAAGCGATCAATGATCGTAACATTGTGGCCGTCACGGCGCAGCCATTCAGCGGATGAAACTCCGACAATACCGGCGCCAATAACGGCAATATTTCGAACCTCACCCGGCATATATTACTCCTTGATAACCGATGACCATTTTCGGATTTTCCCCTCATCAACTGTTCCGCCCAGCCCGCTTCCGGTCGGGACTTGAACATTTCCATTCTCGCAGGCAAACGGGGCCTCAAGAACGTCCTCGGTCAGATAATACCGTGCCTGATAAAACTCGCAACCCAAGGATATATTATCTGTTGCCGCAATCATATGTGTTCCAGCCAGGTGCGCCAGACCGGATTCGAACATATCTCCTCCGTAACAGGCAATACCAGCTGACTTGGCAACAGCCGATACGTCCTGACCAGCCCGCATTCCGCCGCTTTTCATAATTTTGACGCTGAATAAATCGGCAATTTTTGCTTCCGCCGCCCGGTAAGCATCAACCGCATTAAAGACGCTTTCGTCGGCCATGATCGGGACATCAATCGCCGCCGTCAAAGCCGCCATCGCCCGCCAGTTGTCTGCGGGTACGGGCTGCTCAATAAATGTCGGTTCAAAAATAGCGATATCCCGCAGCTTTACCAGCGCTTCGTGGGCAACAAGCCCCTGATTATAGTCAACCCGGATATCCACATCGGGAAATTCAGATCGTAACGTCTCCAACCGCATAAGGTCAAAACCATGTTCGGCAAAACCTGTCTTGACTTTGAAGATCCGGATACCGTCGCCATGGGCACGTGTCGCAAGATCCTTGTCGCGACCGAAATCGGGATCGGCAATGGATATACTCAGCGGAATTTCATCGCGGACGCGCCCCCCTAACAATTCGGCGACCGGCAATCCGCATTGCTGGCCATATAAATCATACAAAGCCATTTCCAGAGCTGCTTTCGCTTCCGGTGCTGCCGCAACCGTTTTATTGGCAATGCGCATTATACTTGCCACGCTGGAGGGCTCTTTCCCAACTACATGTGCACGAAAATGCTGGTCCAGTGCCCCCGCTGCCGATTGTGCTGTGCCTGTAAAGACCGGCCAAGGCGACGCTTCGCCCCAGCCGCATCTGCCCTCCGTATCCCGAAGACAGACAAAGACGTTATCAATCCCACCTTCAACAGACCCAACTCCGTGGTGGCGAGGCGTCCGCACCTTTAGCTCGGCGAGATAAACTGTCATATGTGAGATTACGGCCATCACTTTTCCCTTATGCGACCCATTCGCTAACAGGGGCATTCGCATCTTGCAAAGGCTGGCTAATTACATCGATCAAGCTCGGTCCATTATGGGCAATAGCTTCTTTCAAAACTCGATTAAGGTCCGCCGGATTTTCCACACGCCAGGACTTTATGCCGAACGCTGCCGCAACGGCAGCGTGATCCGTCACATTAAAGTCGACATTATAGTAGCGTTCCCCAAAGCCCGTTTTTTGGCCCGCCTTGATCCATCCGTATACTGAATTGGATATCACGATAAAGGTAATGGGTAGATTGTATCTGGTCGCCGTCTCAAATTCCCCGCAAGAAAACCCAAAAGACCCGTCTCCCATCATGGATATAACTTTGCTGCCCGGTCGGCCAACTTGTGCACCCATGGCTGCTGAAAGGGAATAACCCAAAGCACCATGCGCCCGATTGCTGATAAAATGCCGTCCTGCCTGCCGCCAGGGTTTGAAGCCGGAAACATAGGGGCATGGTGTTCCCGGATCCGCGACAACCACTGCATCGTCGGGCAGAACCCGGTCAAGCTCGGCGATCAACCGTTCCGGTTTGATAGGGGAATCGTCAGATACCGCCAACAATTCAAACGCAGCAAATTTGGTTTTTTTCGCTGTAGCCACGCGCGCTGCCCCGCCAAAACCTTTCGGCGCACTGCCACTCATATCCAGCGCCAGATTCAAAGCTTCCAAAGCGAGTCGGGCGTCGGATACAATGCTCACTTCTGTCTCATAAATCGCCGATATGACCTCCGGATCCGAATCTATATGGACGATGGGTGTACCGAGTGGCGGGGACCGCCAGCGCTCCGTTGTCACCGAGCCAGCGCGGCAACTTATAAAGATCACCAGATCCGCCTCATCTACAACGGCTCGTGTTGCCGGCACCCCGCCGTTTGACCCAACCACACCAAGGCAATTAGGATGCGTATCCGCCAGAGATCCCTGCCCTGATACAGTTGTTGCGACGACGATATCAAGACGCTCTGCAAATTGCTGCAAGGCAGCTTCACCCCCCGCTATAATCACACCGCCGCCGACAACTATCGCCGGCGATTTCGCTGCCAGAATTTTGTCCAGCGTTACTTCCACATCACGCGGATTGGGGCCAGATGGCCAAGCCGGAAATTGGCCGAATTCAGACTGGCCCCAGATATCTTCCTCTGGCACATCATGTTTTTGGACATCGAATGGTAGGGCAAGATGGGCGGCGCCTGGCCGACCAGTGGTCATTGCCCGGAAGGCATTACGTACCATTGTCGGCAGCCGTTCAGCCGTATCGATGACCCCGTTCCATTTCGTCACCGGTTTCATCAACGCGCCCTGATCCAGCTCGGTCAAAGGATATTTCCCCAGCGACGAAACGGACACATCTGTGGTAATGCCCAATACAGGAATGGAAGACTCGTTCGCTTCCGCCAGCCCCGGGAGTATGTAAGTTGCCC